>Ga0316217_10000346_pt1 | contig 67925 bp, 55 predicted proteins | sample 1anoAmetaG_FD_203633 | JGI IMG/M metagenome (GOLD analysis project Ga0316217, IMG submission 203633) | Freshwater microbial communities from Trout Bog Lake, Wisconsin, USA - 1anoA | ecosystem: Environmental > Aquatic > Freshwater > Lake > Hypolimnion/Profundal zone | place: USA: Wisconsin... | reverse complement strand
GCTGAAGCCGCCGCCGCCGCCCCAGATGCCCGGCCCCCCCTTGAGACCGCGCTTCCAGCCGGCCGGCAGCGTGGTCAGCAGGCCGCCCCGGGCGGCGCCGCCCCCGGCCCCGAGCCCGAAGGCGCCCGGATTGCCGTCCAGGGTGCCGTCCAGGTGCCCGCTTCCGCCCACGCCCAGCAGGTCGCCGCCATCGGCCCCCTTCCCGCCGGCGTCCGGGTTGTCGCCGCCGAAGCCCCCGCCGCCGCCGTTCTCCCCGTCGCCGCCCGGGGCGCTGGAGCCGCCCAGCGCCAGGTTGCCCTGGAACAGCATCCGGCGCAGGACCACCTCGCCCTGGTAGATGAACAACCCGCCACCCATGCCCGCCGCCCCCCCGCCGCCGCCGGTGCCGTCGCCGCCCTTGCCCAGGCCGCCGGCCACGGTGAAGTGCTCCAGCGCCAGGCTCCCGCCGCCGATGAAAAATGGCCGGCACTTGCCGCTGCCATCCACCGTGAGGGCGCCGGCATAGGGACCGACGATGCACACCCGGCCGGTGACGGGCGGCAGGTCGCTCTGCAGTTCGATCCGCCAGGGCGGCGGCCCCGGCAGGTCGAAGCCGATGCCGTTGCTGCCCGCAGCGGCGTTGGCCTCGGCCAGCACCTGGCGCAGGGTCCCCGGCCCGTCGTCCTGGATGGAGGTGACGGTCCAGGCCCGCTCCGTCGGCAGGATATCGAAGGGATCGGTCCGGGCGGAGACCACGCCGTCGGTGACCTGGGCCCAGTAGGCGCCGAAGTCCCCATCCACCAGGGGCCCCAGCGCCAGGGTGGTGCCGGTGGCCCCGGGGATGGGCCGGTCATCCTTGAACCACTGGTAGGCCAGGGTGCCGCGGCCGCCCCGGGACCGGACCGAGAGGACCAGCTGCTCGCCGGGGACCGGCAGGTCGGTGGCCGGCGGCACCAGGACCAGCTCCACTGGCGGATGGCTGGCGGTGCAATCCAGGCCCAGGGCGCCGGCCAGGACCAGACTGCAAATCCATCCGGAACGGTGCCGCATGCCTCGAATCTCCAAATGGTTGCTCATAGCATGAAATTTATTGAATTTGCGAATGGCGCCAAATGCAGACCTCAAGTAAAAGCTTGATTTCTAATTTATAAGTTTAGAGTACCGATAGGCAAGCACAAGGTTGCAGATATGGGTATTAATCAACTAATTACACTAGTTATTTTCAAATAAGCCAACGGATCTCATTAGCGTGTTCAAATTTTGTTGAATATAATTATTAAATATTTATTGACAAGCCACGAATGGCCGCTTATTTTTTATCGATCTAACAAGCGTGTCCACCACGAACATTCAATCCGGCAACATGCACCGACGTTTCGTCACCCATCGCAAACGGCAGCAGCCGATCCTGGAGATTATTCCATGAGAAAGGTGACCATCCTCGCCTTGGCCTTGATCCTGGCCGCCTCGGGATCCGCGGTCCAGGCCGACGACAAGCCCAAGGAGGTGGACAAGTCCGCGCAACTCTGGCAGATGCTGTACAAGAAAATATGGTCCTTCGTCACCGGGGGGAATCTGGATGCTTCAAGAACCCCCAAGATATACCTCTGCATGTGCAACGGCGGAATCACGATCAGGCAGTACACCAAGCAGAACCGGGACGACATTGCCTACATCAACGAACTGCTGGATGCGGTTCCCGCCTACAGCGCCACCTATACGCCGGTGCCCAAGCAGACGATCTCCGGATTGTACGGCGACATCATGACCACCAAGGTCACTGATCCGGCGCCACCCCTGGACGCCGACCAGAAGGCGAGGCTGGACGCCGCCCTCAGGGACACGGCTCCGACCAGCCCGATCATGCTGGAATACTTGGCTTATCAAGCAGCCTACGATACCGCCCTGGAAAAAATGGCCGCGGAGAAATGGGAGAATTTCGCCGGGAACAAGGGACTCAGATGCGCACCTTCGACCGAGACCGCGGTCAATGTCGCCAGGGATGCACTCCGCGGCCAAGGTCACGAGAGTGAGATCCTGGAAGATTACAATACGATCCAGGAACTGGTCGGCAGCCGGCCGGGTGCGTGGTGGAACAACGCCAAGACCCGGTTCCTGAACGATGCCGTGGCCAACAACGGCACCCACACGGTGGTGACCTTCCCGGAGATGGACGAATGGTCAGGCCCGAACGGCTGGATGAAACTGAGCTGCAAGAAGTCCGAGAAATACGACGAGAACACCTTTTCCGACATATCCGTGAAAGCCTCCCTGGGCTACAAGGGCGTGGGCGCCGCGGTCACGGGCGAAGGCGGCTGGAAGAAGATGGAACAGGAGGTCTTCGGCAATGACGAGAGCCTCACGATCTCCATGGAGCTCAAGCGGGTCTACATCCGCCGGCCCTGGCTGGAATGGCAGGTATTCCTGGACAACGGATGGACGTACGGCCCGACCAAGAAGGGCGGCCGAGTCATTTCAGACGGCATGGGCCACGGCATGATGCCCCTGTATCCCGATGCCTTCATCCTGGCCCGGAACGTCGTGCTGCAGTCCAAGAAGATCAAGATCTATGCCAAGGACTTCCAGCAGCAGATCGACGCCGGGCTCCATGGCAAATTCGGCACGATCGGCTGCCTGACCTTCGGCGGCGATTTCAACATGAGGGACGAGAAACACATGTCCACGGTGGACAAGGAGAGCGGCACCGTCCGCATCCCCGATCCCCAGATCATCGCCTTCATCTGCACCCCGGTGCCGGCCTCCCCGGCCAAGACCGTCAACGCGGGCTTCGGCCGATCCGGCAGGCCGGCCGCGCCCCTGCCCCGCAAATGACTCCCCGGCCACCCGGACCCGGACCAGCGGCAAGGATCGGCCATGGACGCGCAGGCGGTGCGACGCGGGGTGCTGGGGGCCGCCCTGGGCTGCGTCGCGCTGTGCGCCCAGTCCCCCTGGGAGGCGCTGTTCAAGTCCATGTACGCCAAGTTCTCGGCTTCCTTCGACCTCGTCCATGACCCGGCCGGCACCGGAGAGTTCATGATCCTGGCCAACCCCGGCATCCTCCTCGCCCCCGCCGCCCTCCGGGATCCGTCCTGGATCAGCCAGCTGATGGACGTCATCCCAAGGCCGGCCCAGCTGTATTTCCCCAGCGGCCGGAGCCTCTCCGCCACCTATTGGCAGATCATCCGTGATGCCAAGGTCACCACGCGCGGATCCGCCGCGGACCTGGAACGGGCCCGGCTCGCCAGCCGCCTGCTCTGGGACCGCAGGCGGCCCGGGCAGCCCACCCGGAAGTATGCGGACTACATGAGATACAGCGCCGAGTATGCTGCGGCCCAGGATGCCCGCACCCTGGCCCTGGCCGAGAACCGGGCCACCGGCAAGGCGGTACCGCCCGGCCTGGACCGGGCCATCGCCACCGCCCTGAAGAACTGGGAGGCGCCGGAACTGGGCGGCCGGAAGGCCGTGGAAGGGGCCCTGGCGGATATCCAGAAGGTCTACGACGCCAATCCCCGGATCCAGTTCCAACACCTGCGCAACGATTACAGCAATGCCGAGGCCATCGGCCTGCCGGTCCTCGCCAGCCCGCCGGAAGGCGAGTGGCTGAAAGAGAAGGGCTGGCGACCCTGGCGTTTCCAGCAGAGCGACCTGGGCCAGCCGGCGCCGCGGCCGGAGGTGCCGCTGGTGCCGGCCGGCGCCAAGGTCACGGCCCGGACCGGAGGAATGGCCTCCCTGGCCCTGGCGGTGGAACTCAAGCGCGTGGCCATCACCCGCTCCTGGATGAACCTGGCGGTGTTCAGCGCCCACACCTGGCGCCTGCCCGCCGGCAGCCCGGTGGCGCCGGTCTCCACCGGCAATCCGGCCGACCGCGACCCGGGGGCCATGCCGCTGGTGGTGGTGGGCCTGCTGCTGGCCCGGAAGCTGTCGGTGACCGGCACCTGGTCCGGGGACGCCGGCACCGGCCGGGGGCTGCCCGCCAGCATCGGCCCGTTCGCCCTGGACCGGCCCCACTCCGCGGGCCAGGGGCCGGAGGAAGGGTTCTCGGTCAAGGCCGAGGCCCCGCAGATCGTCGGCTTCATCGTCCAGCCCGTGCCCAAGTCCCCCACCCCGGATCCGAGCCTGTTCTGATGACCGCCGCCCCTTCCCTCCCGTCCCGCGCCAGGCGCTGCCTGGTCCTGCTGCCCCTGGCGGCCCTCCTGGCGGGGCTGGGGCCGGCGGCGCCCGCCGCACCCAGGTCCAAGGCGCGCCAGCAGGACACCGCCTCCGGGGAAGAGGACAGCAACCAGGACGAGGACCGGGACCCGCCCCGGAGCAGGGCCGGCAAGGCCAGGCCGGAGGACGGGGACGAAGACCGGGACGAAGGCTCCGGCCGGCGCTCCGCCAAGGGCCGGAAGTCCTCCGCCGACGACGAGGAGGAGCCGCCGGAGGAGGTGAAGCCGCCGGAACCCGAGCCCGACCCCAACGAGCCGCGCTACTCGCTGGAAGCCTCGCACCAGGACGCGGTGGCGCTGATCATGGAGTTCGCCCGCCAGGCCAACAAGGCGGTGACCATGATCGACACCTTCGTCACCCGGATCAGCGTGCGCTTCAAGGACCTGACCTTCGAGCAGGGCCTGCGCCGGCTGATGATGGCCTCGGACCTGGACTACGTGAAGGACGGGGACAGCTACACCGTGGGCCTGCAGTGCGACCTGAAGCTGCGCTACCCGGGCCCCCGGGACAAGATCGTGGACGGCACCTACCGCTGCCGGCGGATCTCCGCCGCCACCCTGGTCAAGACCATCCAGGCGATCATGGGCGACGTGGACATCAAGGCCACCCCCGGCCCCGAGTTCCTCACCCCGGCGGTGGAGGCCGCCAACACCGGCACCGCCGATCTCTCCATCAAGGCCCTGGCGCCCACCGACCCCAACTACCACACCCACGACGTGGTCTTTTCCGGCGCCCCGAGCTTCGTGGCCCGGGCCCTGAGCCTGGCCCGCAAGTTCGACCAGCCGCGCAAGCAGGTGCGGGTGAACGTGCGGATCGTCGAGATCACCTCGGAGTTCGAACGGAAGATCGGGGTCAACTGGCAGAGCGCCCTGGGGTTCCAGGCCGTGGAGCAGCCCTCGGACGACTCCTCCTCCAGCAATCCCTCAGTGAACGGTATCAAGCTGGGCCGGTTCAACCATTCGCCCCTGACCCTCACCGCCACCCTCAACGCCCTGGAGACCCAGGGCGATGCCAAGACCTTGTCCAACCCCACCCTGCTGGTGCTGGACGGCGAGAAGAGCTTCATCCTGAGCGGCACCAAATACGTCTACCCGCAGATCAAGGAACGGGACAACTCAGGTTCGCCCGTCTACAGCATCGAGACCGAGAAGGTGGGGGTCTACCTGCAGGTGGGGGTCCAGGTGGGCCTGGACGACGACATGGTGCTGAGCATCTATCCCCAGGTCACCGCGGTGCAGACCTTCCAGCCCATCAACGGCGGCAACTACCCCATCATCACCACCCACGAGGAGCAGGCCACGGTCCGCGCGATCCGGGGCGACGTGATCGTGCTGGGCGGGCTCAAGATCGACCGCTCCACCTTCAACAATCCCTCAGTGCCCTACCTGTCGAAAATCCCGATCCTGGGCCGGCTGTTCTCCGCTCCGGACAAGGTCCACGACACCGACGAGCTCATGATCTTCCTCACCCCCGACATCGTCGAGGACGTGCCGCCGCCCCTCGATCTCAAGCTCGAAACCCTCCCCTCGGCGGCGGCTCGGGAGAGTACGGCGAAGTGAGCTGACGGGTCCCTCCAGGGTGTCGCTGCCGGGTCGGCGCGCTTGGGCGCGCCGCTCGGCAGCGGGAAGGCGGGGATTGATGGGGCGTGTGCCATTGGCGAGGGCGCGCCTCCGGGAAGGGATCCGGGCGATGCGGTGGATGCGCCGGCGGTGCATGGGGATGGATTTCCGGGGTCGAGTCCCTGGGGCTGGGGGCGGCGGCGAAGGCCCGGCGCAGGAAGCGCCCGGACGCTTCGGTGCAGGCGTCGGGGGAAAACTCAACCCAGTGGCACACGTCCCAACAAGGCGCCCGTAACGCCGCAGGCTAGCAGACGTTGCGGAGCTTGCTCCGCTTACGCCTGCTTGTGCCTGGAACGGGCATTCCATCCCGCGCAGACCAGCCGGTGCGAGGCGCGCGCCAGCCGCGCCGACACTGCGGCGGAGACGGGCGGCTGGAAGGGACACGGGAGAGCGTTTCAGAGGGAGGCCCAGCCGGGGTCGGGGGAGAAGCGGGGGCCGAACTGGGATTCCAGGGAACGGAGCTGCTGCTCCTGGCGGGTGATGCCTTCCTGGCGGTTGTGGCGCAGGGGGCCGCCGCGGAAGGGGGCGAAGCCGGTGCCGAAGATGACGCCGGCGTCGAGCAGGTCCTCGTCCAGGGTCACCTGCTCGCGCAGGCAGGCCACGGCCTCGTTGAGCAGGCGCAGCATCAGGCGCTGCTCGATGGCTTCCCGGGACAGGGCGGATCGGCCGCCGCCGGAGGTCACCGGACGGCCGGCCTTGTAGCGGTAGAAGCCCTGGCCGGTCTTCTTGCCCAGCTGGCCGGCGGCGACCATCTCCTCCAGGCGCCGGGGCACGGCGCCGCCGAACCGGGCGCCCAGGATCCGGGCCACGGACAGGCAGATGTCCAGGCCCACGGTGTCGGCCAGCAGCACGGGGCCCATGGGCATGCCGAAGGCCACCGCGGCCCGGTCGATGGCCGCCGGGCCCACGCCTTCGCTGACCAGGGTGAGCGCCTCCATGAGGTAGGGCATGAGGATGCGGTTGACCAGGAACCCGGGGGAGCTCTTCACCGGCAGCGGCAGCCGGCGGATGGCGCCCACGAAGGCGGTGGCCTGGTCCACGGCGGCCTGGGCGGTGACCGGGGAGCTGACCACCTCCACCAGCTGCATGCGCGCCACCGGGTTGAAGAAGTGCAGCCCGACGAACTGCTCCGGCCGCTCCAGCACCGCCGACAGCTGCTCCAGGGGGATGCTCGAGGTGTTGCTGGCCAGGATCGCGCCGGGCTTCATCCGCGGCTCGAGGCTGCGGTACAGCGCCCGCTTGGCCTCGGGATCCTCGAAGATGGCCTCGATCACCAGGTCGGCCCGGGCGGCGCCGGCGCCCGAAAGGTCCGGGATCAGCCGGTCCAGGGCGGCCTGGGCCTCCCGGGGGTCCTTGAGCTTCTTGCGGAACAGCTGCCCGGCCCGCTTCACCACCTGGGCCAGGCGGGCCGGATCCACGTCCTGCACGGTCACCAGCATGCCCTGGAGGGCGCACCAGGCGGCGATGTCCCCGCCCATGGCGCCCCCGCCCACCACGTGGACGAAGCGGGGGGCGGCGATGCCGGTGCGGGCCAGGGACTTGAGCCGCTCCTGGAGCTGGAACACCCGCACCAGGTTGCGGGCGGTGCTGCCGGTGACCAGCTGGGCCACGGAATCGGCCTCGGCCTGGTACATGGCCTCGGGGCTGGCGCCGAACCGGGCCCACAGGTCCACAAGGGCCCAGGGGGCGGGGTAGTGCTCCCGGGGCGCGCGGACGGCCAGCTTCCGGCGCAGGAACCAGGCCAGGGCCGGCCTGAAGGGCCAGATGCCCGGCAGGCGCCGGGCGAAGCCCGCCCGCCTGGGCGGTGGTGGACCCTCCGGCCTTGGCCGGGATATCGCCAGCGCGGCCACCGCCGCCTTGGCCAGGTGCCGGCCGGGCACCACCGCGTCCACCAGGCCCAGCTTGCGGGCGGCCCGGGCCGACACGGCCCGGCCGGTGAGCATCAGGTCCATGGCCGGACCGGGGCCCAGCAGCCGGGTGAGGCGCACGGTTCCGCCGAAGCCGGGATGGATGCCCAGCAGGACCTCCGGCAGGCCCAGCCGGGTCCCGGGGTCGTCGGAGGCCACCCGGTAGCGGCAGGCCAGGGCCAGCTCAAGACCGCCGCCCAGGCAGAACCCGTCGATCATGGCCACGGTGGGCATCGGCAGCAGTTCCAGCTGGCGGAACAGTCCCTGGCCCTTCCGGATGTGGGGCAGGGCCTCGGCGGAGCTGGCCACGGCGCCGAACTCGGTGATATCGGCCCCGGCGATGAAGCCCCCGGGCTTGCCTGAGCGGATCACCAGGCCCGCGGCCCCGGGCCGGGCCAGGGCCGGCAGGATCCGCGCCAGCTCCCCCAGCACCTCGGCGGAGAGCGTGTTGGCGCCGCTGTCCGCGCGGTCGAGGGTGAGCCAGAGGATCCCGGCCGCGTCCTGTTCCATCCGCCAGTGGCGGCACCCTTCCCACGGTTCAGCCATGGCCCTGCCCCTCCAGCCGTTCCAGTCCTTCCGGGCCCCGCAGCAGCATCGCCCCGCCCTGGCCGCCACCGATGCACAGGCTGGCCATGCCCAGCCGGGCCTGGTTGCGACGGAGCACCTGGAGCAGGTGGAGCACGATGCGGGCGCCGCTGCAGCCCACCGGGTGGCCCAGGGCCACCGAGCCGCCGTCCACGTTGAGCCGATCCGGGTCGATGCCCTGGAACGGCCGGTCCCGGCCCAGCTGCTGCCGGCAGTAGGCCGCGCTCTGCCAGGCGTCCTGGCAGGCCAGCACCTGCACCGCGAAGGCCTCGTTGATCTCCCAGTAGTCCACGTCGGCGCTGTCCAGTCCCTGGCGGGCCATGATCGGGGCCATGGCGTGCACCGGCCCCAGGCCCATCTGGGCGGGCTCCAGTCCGGCCCACTGGCAGTCCTCCAGCCGGCCAAGCACCTTCAGCCCATGTCTCCGCACCGCGCCGGCGCTGGCCAGCAGCAGGCAGGCCGCGCCATCGGTGATCTGGGCGCTGTTGCCGGCGGTGACCCGCCCGTGGGGCGGCTCGAAGGCCGGCTTCAGCCGGGCCAGGGCCTCGGGGCTGGCGTCCCGGCGCAGGCCCTGGTCCTGCTCATACAGGGTGCCGTCCTCGCCGAACATGGGCGTCAGCTCCTCCAGCCGGCCCTGGTCCTGGGCCCGGGCCAGGCGCCGGTGACTCTCCACGGCGAAGCCGTCCATGCGCTCCCGGGTTATGCCGAACTGGCTGGCCAGGCCCTCGGCGGTCTGGCCCATGTTGAGCCCGCTGATGGGGTCGGTGAGGCCCCGCAGCAGGCTGATCACCGGCTTGAAGTGGGCCGGGCGCAGCCGGGCCAGGACCTTCGCCTTGGCCCAGGCCGAGCGGGCCCTGGCCAGGTCCGCCAGCACCTTCACCATGGCGTCGGCCAGCAGCATCGGCGCCCGGCTCATGGCCTCGGTGCCCCCGGCCAGCGCAAGGTCGGCCCGCCCGGAGGCGATGTCCTGGGCGGCGCAGTCGATGGCCTGCATGCCCGAGCCGCAGTTGCGCTGCACGGTCCAGGCCGGCACCGCCTTGCCGCAGCCCAGGCGCAGGGCGACGATGCGGGCCAGGTTGGCCTCGTCGGGGCCGGGGATGATGCAGCCGAACACCACCTCGTCCAGGGCCCCAGGTTCGAACGGAGCCCGGGCCAGCAGGGTCCGGCCCGCGGCCACGGCCAGGTCGGCGGCGCGGAACGGGCCCGGCGCGCCGCGGACCTTCAGGAACGGGGTGCGGCACCCGTCCACCACATAGACGGGACGCCCGCCGGCGTAGGCCCCCTCGACCCCCATGGTTCACTCCTTGGTCCTGGGCTGGCGCACCTGGGGAAAATCGTCCACCTTGGTGGCTTCCCGGCGGGCCTCCAGGGCCTCCCGGAGCAGCTTGCCCTCCTCGCCGGTGATCACGCCCAGGCGCAGGCCTTCCGCCAGCATCTGGCCGTCGCTCCCCGGCCGCAGCGCGCCGGCCGCGACGCCGGCCCAGAGCTTCTTCTCCACCGGTTCGGCGGCGATCACCTGGCGCAGGGTCTCCTCCAGCCGGCGCAGCGGCTCCCGGAGGTCGCCGGGGGTGAAGATCCCTGCGGTCAGCCGGTCCCGGGCCGCGGACGGCTCCAGCAGGAGCGCGGCGGCCTGGTGGCCCAGGCCGTCCCCGGGCCCGGCGTGGCGCCGGCCGGCGGGGAACACCAGGCGCCGCAGCAGCCATGCGGCGGGCCGGCTGGGCAGGTTGCGGAACAGGCCATCGAAGCTCTCCTCGATCTTCTGCAGGCAGGTCTCGCAGGACCAGCGCAGCAGCGGCAGATCGCCGGACGGCCGGCCGCGGTCCTCGAACTGCTTGAGCGCCGCGGAGATCAAGTACAGATTGGCCAGGATGTCGGCCATCCGCCCGCTGAGCTTCTCCTTGCGCTTCAGGCCGCCGCCCAGGGTCAGCAGGGCCACGTCGGAAACCAGGGCGAAGGCGGCGGAGAACCGGCTCGCCGCCTGGAAATAGCGGTGGGCCGGCCCGCCCGGGACCCGCGCCAGCCGGCCTCCGGTCAGCCCGAGGAACAGCGCCCGGGCCGCGTTGGACAGGCCGAAGGCGGTGTGGCCGCCCAGGGCCCGGTCGAACTCCGCCAGCCCTCTGGCCCGGTCGGGGTTGTCCATCGCCTGCATCTCCTTCAGGACGAAGGGATGGCAGCGGATGACGCCCTGGCCGAAGATGATCAGGGTGCGGGTGAGGATATTGGCCCCCTCCACGGTGATGCTGATGGGAATGGCCTGGTAGCCGCGGCCGAACAGGTTGCGCGGGCCGACGCAGATGCCGCTGCCGCCCACCACGTCCATGCCGTCGTTGAACACGGAGCGCATGCGTTCGGTGCACTGGTACTTGACGATGGCCGAAATCACCGATGGCCGCTCGCCCCGGTCCACCGTGCTGCAGGTGAGGGCCCGGGCGGCGTCCATGACGAAGGTGTTGCCGGCGATCCTGGCCAGGGCCTCCTCCACGCCCTCGAAGCGGCCGATGGGCAGGCGGAACTGGCGGCGGATCCGGGCGTAGGCGCCGGCCGCCTGGGACACCAGCTTGCCGCCGCCGGTGCTGAGGGCCGGCAGGGAGATGGACCGGCCGGCGGCCAGACATTCCATGAGCATCTTCCAGCCGTTCCCGGCCCCGGCCGCCCCGCCGATGATCCAGTCCAGGGGGATGAACACGTCCTTGCCCCAGTTGGGCCCGACCTGGAACGGGATGCCCAGGGCGTTGTGCCGGGAGCCGATGGTGATGCCCGGGGTGCTGGTGGGGATCAGCGCCAGGGTGATGCCTTCAGAGCCCTGGGGCAGCAGGCGCTCGGGGTCGGTGAGCTTGAAGGACAGGCCCAGGAGCGTGGCCACCGGGCCCAGGGTGATGTAGCGCTTCTCCCAGTTGAGCCGGACCCCGGTGATCTCGCGGCCTTCGAAGCTGCCCCGGCAGACCACCCCGGTGTCGGGCATGGAGGCCGCGTCGCTGCCGGCCTCCGGCCCGGTGAGGGCGAAGCAGGGGATGTCCTGGCCCCGGGCCAGGCGCGGCAGGTAGAACGCCTTCTGCTCCTCGGTGCCGTAGTGGTTGAGCAGTTCCGCGGGGCCCAGGGAATTGGGCACCATCACCGTCACCGCCGCGGTGATGCTGCGGCTGGAGACCTTGATGATCACCTGGGAATGGGCCAGGGCGGAGAACTCCAGCCCGCCGTAGCGCTTGGGGATGATCATCCCCAGGAAGCCCTTGGCCTTGATGAACTGCCACACCTCCGGCGGCAGGTCGTGGTGCTCCTCGACGATCCGCCAGTCGTCCAGCATGCCGCAGAGCTCCTCCACCGGGCCGTCCAGGAAGGCCTGCTCTTCGGGGGTCAGGCTGGCCCCGGGCTGGGCCAGCAGCCTGGCCCATTCGGGCCGGCCGCCGAACAGCTCGCCGTCCCACCAGACAGTGCCCGCTTCCAGCGCCTCGCGCTCGGTGCGGGACAGGGGCGGCAGTTTGCCGCGGAACACGCGGGCCACGGGCCTGATCAGCAGGGCCCGGCGCAGCGCCGGCAGGTTCAGGGCCACGGCGGCCGCCCCGAGCACCGTCCACAGGGAGGCGGCGGTGGCGGCGCCCCAGGGGGCCCCGCCGGCCGCGGCGGCGAACTGGAAGGCGCCCAGAAGGACCGCCGCGGCCGCGGTCCAGGCCGCGAGCCCGCTGCGGAAGTAGGCCAGGGCCCATGCCGCGGCCAGCGATACCGCCACGAGAAGAGACGTGATCATAGGAGTTCCTTTGTTAAAAGGCGTGCCATGCCGGAAGCCAGTCTACGCAATTTCCAGGTCAGGGCAACAGAATAATTGCCCTGATGAATCGCAGTCCGGGACCGGTCCTGGCCGGTCGGTTCAGCGGCCGAAAAGCTCCACCATGAAGTCCTTCATGTGCTGCCAGCTGCGGGTGGCGGCGGCCTCCTGGTAGGCGGCGCCCTTGGACGGGTCGTCGCCCGCCTCCTTCTGGGTGAAGGCGTGAACAGCGCCGCTGTAGGCAACGAAAGTGAAGTCAGCCTTGCGCTTGCGCATATCGTCCAGGAACGCCGCCACGTCCTTGGCCGGCACGAAGGGGTCATCGGCCCCGTGGCAGATCAGCATCTTGGCCTTGATGGGGGCGGCCTCCGGGTCGGGCGGGAAGTCCAGGCCACCGTGGAAGGAGACCACGCCCTTCACCGGCAGGCCGGCCCGGGCGGCCTCCAGGGCCCCGGTGCCGCCGAAGCAGAAGCCGATCACCGCCAGCCGCTCGGGGTCCACCCCGGGCTGGGCCTTGAGCGCCTCCAGGCCGGCCCGGATGCGCTGCCGGTAGAGCGCCCGGTCGCCCTTGTAGATCGTCGCCTGGGCGGTGGCCTCCTTGACGTCCTTCGGCCGGACCCCCTCGCCGAAGATGTCCGCGGCCAGGGCCACGTAGCCCAGGTCCGCCAGCCGGTCGGCCTCCATGCGCTCGTGCCCGGTGAGGCCCATCCACTGGTGGATCACCAGCACGCCGGGGACCAGGCCCTGGACGAAGTTGGGCCGGGACACGTAGCCGGCCAGGGCGGTGGCGCCGTCCCTGTACAGCAGCGGCTGGCCGGCGAGGGCGGGGACGGCGGCGAGGGTCACGGCGAGGGCGGCGGGGCGCATGGATTCCTCCGGGATAGAGAAGAGAGGCTATCGCTTTTTGCCTGATGAATACAATGATGGCAGATGAATCATTTCAATCGAGCGATCGGATCCCATTGATTAATTTAATTATATATTTTTTTTATCACCGTTCATCCCCGTTCATCCCCGTCAATTTCTTTTTACTGGGATCAAACGAGTTCTTGGTTTCCGTCCCAGTCCAATCGCCTCGGCAACTGGCAAGGCTGGTTTTTGACGGGGATGAACGGGGATGCAAAGAGGGATAAAAAAATAAATAAAATATTTTGATCCCGGTTTTAGTGCCGGTGCCCATGCCCGCCCAGTTTGCGCAGCGCCCCGGCCAGCGCCTCGGCGGCCTCCGCCGGCGCCGGGTCCTCGGGCTTGAGCAGCAGCCGCGCCACCCCCGGCACCTGCCGCAGGCCCTGGAAGAAGGCGTTGCAGGCCCCGCATATCAGCAGGTGGAAGCGCAGGGCGATCCGCTCCCGCAGCGAGAGGCTGCCCTCGGTGTAGTCGGTGAGCCGTTCCCGGACTTCCCGGCAAGAGGGGAAATTCCTCATGAGGCCCTCCCTTGGATGTGGGCCCGCAGGCGCGCCTGCACCTGGACCCGGGCGCGGTGCAGGCGCTGGCGCACGGCGGGGGCGGCCTGGTCCAGCTTCAGGGCGATGTCCTCGGTGGACCAGTCCTCCAGGTCGCGCAGCACGAACACCACCCGCAGCGGGTCCGGCAGGGCGTCCAGGGCCTGGAGCAGGCACTCCCGCAACTGGCGCCGCTCGGCCTCGGCCAGGGCCTGGGGCTCGACGCTCCAGCGCAGGGCGTCCCGGGTGTCCAGGTGGTGCCCGCCGCGGTCGAACTCGCCCAGGCCCTCGTAGGCGTCCATGGATTCCTCCCGGAACCGCGCGTTGCTGCGCCGGAACATCAGCGCGGCGTTGATGCAGACCTTGTAGGCCCAGCTGGTGAACCGGCTCCGGGCCTGGAACCCAGGCAGGTCCTCGAAGATGCCCAGCAGCGCGTTCTGCAGGGCGTCCTGGGCGTCCGCCCGGTTGCCAAGGATGCGCATGATGCCGTTGAAGAACAGCCCGAGGTGCGGCGACACCAGGAGTCCGAAGGCGTCGGAATCCCCGGCCGCGGCCCGCTCGATCAGTTCCGTTTCCTCCATGAAACTAGGGTGCCTCATTTATAACCGTTGTGACCAAATGATTCTTTGCCTGCGGCGGGTCCCTCCTGGATGATACGGAGTCGCAACGACCCCAAGGGAGCCCTGCCGTGATGCGCTGCAAATTCCTGTTCCGTACCCTGGGGCTCGCCCTGGCCCTCCTCTGTGGCGCGCCGGCCGCGGCAGCGGAATTGGCCCCGGCCCGCGAGGCCCTGGCCACCCGCCTGGGCGACCCGGCCGCCTGGGCCACCTTCCAGGAGTGCCTGGCCTACCTGGAACGCTGGGTCGGCCGGGACCTGCCCGACTGGGCCGTGCACTCCGCCCTGTTCAGCTATTCCGCCCGCAAGCCGCTGTACGACGCCGCCGGCGAACCGGTGCTGGACGCCGCGGGGGAGCAGGCCTGCGCCCAGGTCCCGGCCACCGGCCGGGTCTTCTTCCCGCCCTCCTGGCGGCTGCCGTCCCGGCCCCGGCTGCCGCTGGTCCTGTACGCCCACGCCACCATGCTGGAGAAGGTCCAGGTCCCTTCGCAGTTCGGCGGCCACGAATGGCTGCTGGGCGCGGCCGCCGCGGCCTACTATGGCTTCGCCGTGGCCATGCCCGACCAGCCCGGGATGGGCGGCGATTCCCAGGCCTACCACAGCTTCTGCCACGCCAAGTCGCTGGCCTACTCCACCCTGGATGCCCTGCCCGCCGTGGCCCGGCTGGCGGAGACCGATCCCTACCTGGCCCAGCGCCAGTACGGCTGGGACGGCCGGCTGTACGTGATGGGCTACTCCGAAGGGGGCTACACCGCGCTGGCCACGGTGAAGGAACTGGAGGACCACCCCGGGCGCTACGAATCCAGGTTCAAGTACATGGGCTCGGCCTGCATGGCGGGCCCGTTCGATCTTTCCGGGACCACCCGGAGGGAGATCATCGACCCGGTCAAGCCGTTCGCCCACTGTTTCTACCTGCCGTACGTGATCATGGCCTACGCCGGGATCTACGGCGGCGTCATGGACCCCGTGGCCGCCTTCGCCCCGGAACTGCGGGAGCACCGGGAGGACGGGGACGTCCTCCAGTGGGCCGACGGCTCCACCGACGGGCTGGAGGTGGACGCGCTCATCGGCCGGCGCCTGGGCGTCCCGGGCGACGCCGTGGTGCTGCGCCATGTCCTGGACCCCGCCTGGCTGGCCCGGGAGCTGGACGACCCCGCCTACGCCACCAGCGCCACCCACAGGATCCTGATCGAGAACGACCTCTGCCGCGGCTGGCGGCCGCGCCATCCGATCCTGTTCTGCCAGAGCCCGGCCGACCGGGACGTCCTGCTGCAGAACACCCTGGTGACCCTGGCGGAGCTGTCGGCGGAGATCCGCAAGGCCGGGGACGACCCGGACCGGCTCCTGGCCTTCCTGCCCATCGGCAGGCCCACCGACCGCATCGACCACGTCGGGGCCGCCATGGTGGCGATCCCGGCGGCCTTCAACTGGATCTACTCCGGCATGCCGGTGCGCTGACCGATCAGCGCCAGCTTCTCCCCGCGGGAGCAGCGCTTGATGGCGGCCTCCCGCCGGGTCGCGGCGGAGCGGCCGGGAGCCGGCTCCTGGTAGACCAGCTCCAGGGGCTCCCGGCCCCGGGTGTAGCGGGCCCCGGTGCCCGCCCGGTGCTGGGCCAGGCGGGCCGGGACGTCCAGGGCGATGCCGGTGTACAGGGTGCCGTCCCCGCAACGGAGGATGTAGACCCACCAGGGCCGGGTGTGCGAGGGCGCCATGGCTCTCCCTGATCGTGATCCGCTTGATTCTACCGCGGATCTGCGCTCCGGCCACGCTGCGCCAGCATGGCCGCGGCCAGCCCCAGCAGGTAGAGGAAGGCCCCCGCCGGCAGCAGGAAGCACCAGCGGACCCCGCTCAGGTCGGCCACCAGCCCCATGGCCCCCGGCATCACCGCGCCCCCGGAGTTGGCCATCACGGTGAGCCCGGACAGTTCCGCGGCCCGGCGCGGCCGGCTGTCCAGGAGCAGGGCGAACAGGGTCGGCCAGATGTTGGCGAAGCTCAGGCCGCACAGGGCCACCGAAGCGATGGCCAGGGCCCGGCCGCAGAGGATCAGTCCGGCCAGCCCGGCCAGCCCGGACAGGACGCAGGCCAGGAAGAAGCGCCTGGGGTCCAGCCAGGTCAGGATCACTGAGCCCAGGATCCGCCCGACGCCCTGGGCCAGCCAGAACAGGCCCGGGCCGTAGCGCACGGCGTCCACCTGGACGCCCAGCCCGTGGGTGAGCCACATGTGGCTGGACAGCCAGGTGTTCATGCCCATCTCGCTGCCCACGAACAGGAAGATCCCCAGGATCTGGAACAGCACGGCCGGGGAACGGAGCAGCCGGAAGATCTGCCGGAGGGTGGCCGGCCGGACCTGGATGGACTCCGGGATGTGCACCGGGGCGAGCGCAACGCAGGCGGCCAGGGCGCACAGGGCGAAGGCCGGGAACACCCCGATCCAGGAGTAGCCCAGGCTGACGATGAAGGCGATGAAGTAGGGCCCGCTCACCGAGCCCAGGCTCTTGATGAACTGGGCGAAGGTCAGGTTCCGGGCGAACCGGGACGGCTCAGTGACCTCCCGGAGCATCGGGTTGCCCGCCACCAGCAGGCAGGTCATCCCCAGCCCGATGATGAAGACCGCCGCCAGCAGGTGGCCGTAGCCGCTCAGCAGGACGCACGGCAGGGCATGGCCCGCGGCGGTGATGAGCAGCCCGAGCATCATCAGGAACTTCTTTCCCATCCGGGTGGCCAGCATACCGGCCGGGAGAGCGAACAGGCCGAAGGCCATGGCCCCGAAGAAGGGGATCAGGCCGCCCTGGGCCGCGGTTATTCCGAACAGTTCCTTGGCGATGCCGACGAAGCTGCCCCGGGCATCGCCGAAACCCATCACATAGAAAGTCAACAAGATGGCCAGAATGCGCCAACGCATGCAGGACCCTCCAGCAGGAGTGGGACCATGCGAGGATAAGTTCATGAAACCCCCGGCATCCGACCCCTACCAGAAGGCCTACGACCCCGAGGCCTACCGCAACCTCGGCCACATCCTGGTGGATGTGCTGGCCGACCACCTGGGCGGGGTCCAGCGCCGCGAGGGCCCGGTGCTGCCCTGGCGGGAGCCTCAGGACGCCCTGGCCGACTGGCCGGCCGACTTCACCGCCGAAGGCGGGGCGGATCCCTTCACCCTGGTGCGGGCGGTGCTGGCCCGGTCGCACCACCTCCAGCACCCCCGCTACGTCGGCCACCAGTGCGCGGCCCCGCTGCCCCTGGCGGCCCTGCTGGGGATGGTGGCGGATCTGCTGAACAACGGCACCGCCATCTATGAGATGGGTCCGGTGTCCACGGCCATGGAACTGTCCCTGGTGCGCTGGCTGTCGGGCCGGGCCGGGTTCGACCCGGACCGGGCCGGGGGCGTCTTCACCCACGGCGGCAGCGCCGGCAACCTCACCGCGCTGCTGGCGGCGCGCCAGCATTCGGCCCCCGCCGACGTGTGGGAGCAGGGCTGCCAGGCCGTGCCCGGCGCCTGCATCGTGGCCTCGGACCAGGCCCACTACTCGGTCCGCCGGGCCGCCCAGATCATGGGCCTGGGCGGCGGCAACGTCCTGGTGGCGGGCACCGACGAACGGTTCCGGATGCGGGTGGACCTGCTGGAAGCCGCGCTGGACCGGGCCGCGGCCGAAGGCCGGACGGTGCTGGCGGTGGTGGCCAGCGCCGGCTCCACCGCCACCGGCGCCATCGACCCCCTCGAAGCCATCGCCGATGTCTGCGAAGCCAGGGGCCTGTGGCTGCACGTGGACGGGGCCCACAGCGGCGCCTTCGTGGTGTCCGACCGGCTGCGGCCGGCCCTGGCCGGCCTGGAGCGGGCCCACAGCGTGGTCATCGACGCCCACAAGATGCTGATGATGCCGTCCCTGGCCACCGCCGTGCTGTTCCGCGACGGCGACCGCTCCTTCGAAGCCTTCAGCCAGCAGGCCTCGTACCTGTTCGACCGCACCCCGCGCCAGGAGTGGCACAACCTGGGCCACCGGACCCTGGAGTGCACCAAGCGGTTCCTGAGCCTCAACCTCTACGTGGCGCTGCAGGTGCTCGGCACCGGCTTCTTCGCCGGGTTCGTGGAGCGCATGCAGGACCTGGCCCAGCGCTTCGCCGGGATGATCGAGGCCCGGCCCGGCTGGGAGCTGGCCTTGCGGCCCGAGGGCAACATTGTCTGCTTCCGCTATGCGCCGGCCGGCGCGGAGGACCTGGACGGGCTGCAGGCCCGTCTCCGGGACGGCATCGTCCGGTCCGGGGCGTTCCACCTGGTGAAGACCGCGCTCCGGGGCCGCACCTGGCTGCGCACCACCCTGATCAACCCGCTGACCACCGAAGCCGACCTGCAGGCCCTGCTGGCCGCCGCGGAAACGCTGGCGGCCATCGAGCGCCGCGGCGGGCCCGCCGCCGTATGATGATGGCCATGCTGGAGCAGAAGATGAGTTCCCTGCCGCGCCTCGCCCGCCGGATCCGCGCCGCCGCCCTGGCCTGCCTGGCCGCGGCCCTGCCCGCCGCCCAGCCCCCACCCGCAGACGCGGCCACCCTGGCGGTGCTGCCGTTGCGGGGCGAGTTCCAGGTGCCCAAGTCAGGCAGCGCCTTTTCCGGCCCGGGCGCCCCGGCCGCGCGGGTCCAGCCGGGGCCGGGCGGGCCCAGGACGCTGCCGGCCATGGAAGCCCAGATCAACCAGCGGGTGACCATGGCCTTCTTCCGCACCGGCCGGTTCCAGCTCATCGAACGCGAGCAGCTGCCCGCCGTCCTGAAGGAGGGGGCGTTCGAGCACGGCGGCCTGGTGGACGACGCCAGGGCGGTGGAACTGGGCAAGCAGGCCGGGGCCGCCTTCGTCCTGGTGGGCTCGTACACCGGCGGCATCGGCCACACGGTGGAAGTGAAGCGGGGCTTCTTCGGAAGCCAGAGCCGCACCGACAGCTGGCCCGGCCACCTGGAAGTGCTGCTGCGCATGGTGAACACCGAAAGCGGCGAGATCAGCGAGCCGATCCTGGTGCGCGCGGCCTCCCTGGACGCCCAGTACAACCATTCCTACGAGCTCCTGCTGGACGACCTCGCCCGCAGCCTGCGGCAGGCCGCCGCCGAGCGCTATCCCCTCCGCGGCTACGTGATCAAGGTGATCTCCGACCGGGAGGTGCTGGTGGACCTGGGCCGCAACCAGCGGATCGAGCCCGGCGCCGGCTTCCAGCTGGTGGAGCAGGGCGAGGACGTGGTGCACCCGGTGACCGGCAAGCGGATCCAGGGCGAGCGCCGGATCCTCACCGAACTCCAGGCCACCGAGGTGGGCGAGGAATCCTCCGTCTTCAAGGTGACCGGCCCCAGGACCCCGCTCAAGGTCGGCCAGACCGTCATCCAGCACTAGGAGCATCGCCCATGTCCGATCCAGCCATCGATTCCTTCCCCCGCGGCTTCGCCAGCGACAATTTCGCCGGGGTGCACCCCCTGGTCCTGGAGCGCATCGCCGCGGTCAACCACGGCCACGCCGAGGCCTACGGGGAGGACGCGGTGACCGCCCGGGCCAAGGCCGCCTTCAACCGGCTGTTCGGCCAGGAGGTGTCCACCCACTTCGTGTTCAACGGCACCGGCGCCAACGTCACCGCGCTCATGGCGTTCGCCAAGTCGTACGGCTCCGTGCTGTGCTCCGAGGTGGCGCACGTGGTCAACGACGAGAGCACCGCCCCGGAGCGTCTGCTGGGCATGCGCCTGACCCCGGTGGCGTCCCGGGACGGCAAGATCGATCCCAGGGCCCTGGAGGCCGAGCTGGGCCGGGGCCACGGGGTCCACGGGGCGCACCCGGTGGCCCTGACCCTCACCCAGCCCACCGAGGTGGGCACCCTGTACACCGTGGCCGAGCTGCGCACCCTGGCGGGCCTGGCCCACGCCCACGACCTGGGAGTCCACGTGGACGGCGCCCGGCTGGGCTGCGCCGTGGCCGCCTCCGGCGTCCCGGCCCGGGCCATGCTGGTGGAGACCGGGGTGGACGCCGTGAGCTTCGGCGGCACCAAGCAGGGCATGCTCTGCGGCGAGGCGGTGGTGTTCCTCAAGCCCGGCCTGGGGCCGGACTACCCGTACTACCAGAAGCACGCCATGCAGCTGGCCTCCAAGATGCGCTTCATCTCGGCCCAGTTCGAGGCCCTGCTGGAGGACGACCTGTGGATCGAGAACGGCCGCCGGGCCGTGGAGGCCGCGCGCAAGCTGCATGCGGCGGTGCGCGGCCTGCCCTTCGTCCAGGTGGCCTTCCCGGTGGAGGCCAACGCGGTGTTCGCGCGGATCCCCCTGGCCATGCTCGAGCCGCTGCAGAAGGCCAGCTTCTTCTGGCCCTGGGACGAGCGCGAGGGCCTGGTGCGCTGGATGTGCGCCTTCGACTCCCGGCCCGAGGACGTGGACCGCTTCGTGGCTCTGCTCAAGGCCCAGGCCTAGGAGCCTGCCTGCCCGATCATTCGTGTTCCGGCCCGGCATTCGTTGCTGGATTCGGCGTGCATGGCACGCCTCACTTCAGCAACGGGAAGGCATGGATATCAATTTCGTGTCCCGATGACTTGCGCCCCGGTCGCCCGGCGCTTGGACAGGAGGATGGAGCAAGCAGGCGTTGGCAGAACGCCGCCAGCCTTCACCTGAGGCAGGCCACAGCCAAAGCCCCGCCGGCCAGGGCGCAGGCCGCGGCGGCCCAGCCCACGGCCTTGAGCCGCCGCGGGGCCGGCGGGAACAGCCGGATGGCCAGGGCGGCCAGGGTCATGGGCAGCAGGGCCAGCCAGGCGCCGCGGGGCAGCAGGCGCCCGCCCAGGGCCCAGGCCGCGGCGCACAACGCCGCGCCCAGCAGGAACGCGGCGCCGCGCGGAACCGGAGATGCCCGGCGCAGGGCCATGAGGTGGCCGTGGACGACGGCCGTTCCCAGGCTGAACAGGGCGGCCAGGATCAGCGCCAGCGGCGCGGCGGCGGCCCCGGCGCCCCCGGCCGCCGCCACCGGCAGCGCGGCGGCGCCGAAGGTCCAGGCCGCCAGCACCTCGCCGGCGGCGGTGCGCTCCCGCCGGGCCAGGAACAGCCCGAACAGGACCAGTCCCAGCAGGGCCGCCGGCACCAAGGTCCGGAACAGGGCGGCCGGGGCGCCGGACCAGGCCGCCAGGGCGCCCAGGATTCCCAACGCTCCCAGGACCCCCAGCCGGAGCCGGGCCCGGCCCGGGCCGCCGGGGACCTGGCCCCGGCGGCCCAGCAGCACCAGCGCCGGCTCGCTGGCCAGGAACAGGGCGGCGGTGAGCACCCCCTGGCCCAGGCTGCGCAGTCCCGGGGCCAGCGCCAGGGCCGCGGCCAGGCCTGTGCCCAGCTGGGCGTAGGCGCCGTGTTCCCGGGGCAGGAGCGAGGCCGCGGAGCGCTGGGTCATGGGTCTTCTCCTCAGGCTTTCGGGTCGCGGCCGAGGATCAGCCGCAGGGAGGCGAGCACCAGGGGCGCCACGCCGGCCAGCAGGAACACCAGGTCGGCGGACACCCGGATCCATTCCAGGGTGTGGAAGGTCCCGGTCATGGTGAATGCCAGCCGCCGGGAATGCCAGTAGCCGTTGCTGATGGCGTCGTAGAACTGGAGCACGCCGGCGGGGAACAGGTCCAGCAGCATCATGAGCCCCAGGCCCAGGTTCAGGCCCCAGAAGCCGGTCTTCACCAGGCCCTCGTTGCGGTTCCAGAGCGCGTCGCCCTTGAGCGCCCGCAGGCAGAACACCACCACCGCCAGGGCCAGCATCCCGAACACGCCGAACATGGCGGCGTGGCCATGGTTGGGGGTCAGGGTGGTGCCCATCTCGAAGTAGGAGACGATCGGCAGGTTGATCAGGAAGCCGAACACCCCGGCGCCGACGAAGTTCCACACCCCCACGGCGATCAGGAACTTGATCGCCCAGCCCTGCTTGAGGGCCAGGGGCCGCTCGCAGTCGGCGCAGACGCGGTTCTGCAGCCGGATGAAGTCCCAGGCGTCCAGGGTCAGCAGGGTCAGGGGCACCACTTCCATGGCGCTGAAGCAGGAGGCCAGGCCCATGTTCAGGGTGCCCTGGCCGGTGAAGTACCAGTGGTGGCCGGTGCCGACGATGCCCGCCGCCAGGTAGAGGATGGCGTCCAGGTAGACCAGCCGGGTCGCGGTGCGGGCGGTGATCAGCCCCATCTGCACGAACATCACGGCCACCAGCACCGTGGCGAACAGTTCGAAGAAGCCTTCGACCCACAGATGGATGATCCAGAAGCGCCAGTTCTCGATCACCGCCAGGTTGGTGTGCGGCCCGTAGAACATGGCCGGCAGGTAGAACACCGGGATGGCCACGGCGGCGTAGAGGAACAGCGAGGGCAGCTCGCCCTGGCTGCCGCGCAGCTTCATGGCCGGGCGCAGGGCGCGGAACATCAGGAACAGCCAGAACACCAGGCCCACCGCCAGCAGCACCTGCCAGAACCGGCCCAGGTCCACGTACGGGGTGCCCTGGTGGCCGAGCCAGAACCAGAGCTTGCCCAGCCGGTTGTTGATGCCCAGGTACTCCCCGGTGAGGCTGCCGAACACCACCACCGCCAGGGCGCCCAGCAGCGCCAGCACGCCGGCGCGCTGCCCCCTAGGCTCCGCGCCGCCCACCAGGGGCGCCAGGAACAGTCCGCCGGCGACCCAGGCGGTGGCGATCCAGAACACGGCCAGCTGCAGGTGCCAGGTGCGGGCCAGGTTGTACGGGAGGAGCCGGGCCAGGTCGAAGCCGTAGAAGCCGTCCGGCTCCACCCGGTAGTGGGCCAGCACGCCGCCCAGGGCGGTCTGCAGCAGGAACAGCAGCATGACCACCGCGAAGTAGAGCCCCAGGGCCTTCTGGCTGGGGGTGAGGGTCCAGCTGTGCAGCCGGCCCGGAGTCATGGGCCGCTGGCTGGAGGAGCCCCAGCCCAGGAAGTCGAACTTGCCGAAGACGAACAGGATCAGCCCCAGTCCGCCCAGCAGGGTGAGCAGGCTCAGCGCGCTCCAGAAGTAGGCGGAGGCGGTGGGGGTGTTGCCCACCAGGGGCTCGTAGGGCCAGTTGTTGGTGTAGGAGAACGCCGCCCCGGGCCGGTCGGCCACGGTGGCCCAGGTGGCCCAGGCGAAGTAGGCGTTGAGCCGGCCCAGTTCGGCCGGATCCTGGATGTAGTGCGCGGGCAGGCCCGGCGCAGGCTGGTCACCGTTGAAATAGCGGCTCCACTCGGATGCCTGGAGCCGGTACGAGTCCGCCTCCGGGGCCGAGAACACCAGGCTGCGGTCGCCGCCGGAATAGCGGTTCTGCTTGAGCTGCAGCTTCAGCAGCTCGCCCACCGCCAGGGCCTCGCCCTGGGGCAGATCGCGGAAGGCCTTGCCATACTGGGCCCGGGCCAGGGTGTCCCGGCCGATCTCGCCCAGCCGGTGCAGGTACTCCGCCGAGTAGTCAGGCCCCAGGTAGGCGCCATGGCCCCACAGGGTGCCGTGCTCCATGAGGGCGTACTTGAGGAACACCTCCTGGCCGCCCCTGATGTCGTCGCCGGTGAACAAGGTCTGCCCGGCGGCGTCCACCACCCGGTCGGGAATGGGCGGCGCCCCGGCGTAGGTCTTGGCGGTGACCAGGGTCAGCAGGCTGAAGCCGATGATCATCACCAGGATGACCGCCTGTCTCCACCAATGGGATACCGGTGAGGTGTCTTCGATCGCTTGTGGCAAAATCGCTCCCTGAAAAAGGCACGTGGAATCCCGGCCGGACCCCGCCGCGGGGCCCGGTCCGGAGCGGAACGGAAATAGCTAGACGGTCGCGGCTTCCAGGGCGATGGCCCGCGGGAACAGCAGGTGGCTCTCCAGGTAGATGTGCAGGTGCAGGTCCTGCTCCAGGGCGCGCAGGCCCATGTACAGGGAGCGGAAGCTGCCGCAGGCATCCTCGGGCGCGGTGAAGTCGCGGGTCAGGTCGCGCACCTCCCGAAGCAGTTCGCCCACCTGCTCATGCTCGTTCTGCATGGCCTGGATCGGGTTCTGCACCGTGCCGAAGCAGCTGGCGGCCACCTGGCCGGCATCCAGGCCGCGGATGAAGGGGAACAGGATCTGTTCCTCCTTGTCCAGGTGGGGCAGCAGGTCGCTGTGCATCGCCTGGAAGCACTGGGCGATGCGGGCCAGTTCCGGATGGTGCCCGCCGTGCACCCCCAGCACCTTCTCCATGAGCGGGGCCACCCGCGCCAGTTCGCTGCGGGTGAAGGCGTGGTGCGTCGCCTCGATGTGGGCGATGAGCTCGGTGAGGGGCGCGTCCTGCCAGGTCCCGGGATCAAGGGGGCCGGCCGAGGCCTCGATCCCCTCCAGGCTGGCCAGCACTTCGGGCAGCGCCTTGCCGGCGTGGGCGCAGGCGTCGGCCAGGCTGCGGTGGCCGCCGCAGCAGTAGTCCACGTTCAGCGCTTCGAACACGCGCATGGTGGCGGGGAAGTTGAGGACGATATCGCCGATGCGGGTCTGGGCTTCGAAGGTCATGATGGTTCTCCTTGATTCAGTGGTTAAAGGGCCCTGCAGATGCAGGTCAGGTGCCTGGCGCCGTCCCGGCCGGACCACACCTGGGCGCCGTTGGACTTGAAGATGAAGATCAGGGGATCGGGCTTGAAGTCGCTGCGCAGCAGGACGATCTCGCCCGGCATGGTCCCGGCCACGGCCTGCTTGACCCGGGCCAGGGGGTGCTCGCCGGCCTCCAGCAGCGGGGCCACGTCCAGGTCCAGCACCACCTTGGCTGGGTCGAACCAGGCCGGCATCTGGGGTTTCAGTTCGTCGCTCATCAGGCCTCCTGGGCGGAATCGTACTGGAGCAGCCGGCGCTCGCCCTTCAGCGCGCGCAGGCGGGCAAGGTCCTGGGTGACTTCCAGGGTCCCGAGGTAGGCCCCGGCCTCGTCCCGGACCGCGAAGTAGCGGATGTGGGCGAACGTGCCGCCCATCTCGATCCAGAACTCGGCCACGCTCTGCCGGCCGGCCTTGAAATCCGCCAGGATCTTCTCGACGGTGGCCATGCTCTTGGGCGGGTGGCAGTTCTGCACCTCCCGGCCGATGATGGCCCGGCTCCGGGCGAACACCCGGTCCGGCCCTTCGCTGAAGAAGGCCACCCGGTCCTGGGCGTCCACGAAGGTGAGGTCCACCGGCAGGCTGTTGAACAGGCCCAGCAGCTGCTCGAAGGAGAGGGTGCCGCTGGGGAACTGCACCGCCCGGGCGGCGGGGAGCTGGAGCGGGTTCTCGGGCAGGGTGGCCCGGGGCGGGGCGTAGCCTTCCAGCGGGGCCACCAGGCACCAGCCGTAGTCCTGGCTCTGGGCCCAGATCTCGCCCCATTCCTCGGCGGTGAACTGGCCCAGGGCCATGGGGAAGAGGATGTGCTCCTCCTTGTAGACCATGGATTCCAGGGCGGCCAGGGCCGGCTCCAGCATGGAACCGGCCGCGAACTTCAGCTCGGCGCCGCACAGGGTCTCCTCGCGCAGGGCCGAGAGGGCGCCCTTGAGCAGGCCGCGCACCTCGTCGTCCTTGGCCCACATGACCTTGGACGGCCCGGTGTTGCCGTGGCGCTCCAGCACCGTGAACACCAGGTGCTCCTTGCGGCCGTAGTGCTTCTCCACGTCCATGAGCGGGCTGGCCGCCTCCAGCAGGGCCAGGCGCAGCTCGCCCGGGGTGCCGCCGTCCGGCAGTTCCCGGATCCCGGCCAGCATGGCCCGCACCTGGGCGATGACCGCCTCCAGCGCCCGGTTCTCCCGCCGGAAGCTGTCCACCGGGTGGCCCGGGGCCAGCACCTGGGGCGCCCGGGGCTCGGCCATGACCTCCTTGAGCACCTCGGCGTGCAGATCGCACATGGAGCGCACCTGTTCCGGAGAGATCCCATCGGCCATGAGCTGCTGCTCCATGGCCGCGATCTCGCTGGCGTCCACCTCGGCCACCAGGCTCTTGAGCTGCTGGCGCACCACCTCCGGCGCCTCGCCCTGGTGCAGGTGCAGGATCACTTCCTTGAGGGTCTTGATCCGGACTTCCTGGTTGTTGATCAGCTCGCTCATGTTGTCCTTCCCGGGCACTGCCCTTGAAGCAATATCCGACCATTCCGGTCGGCTTTCCTTGACCCAGATCAAGGGTCGCGGAATCTTTTTCCGGCCGGACCGGGCAATGAAATTCATAGTTTTATTAATTATTTTTGTATAATGGTTCCAGGTTCTGCGGAACCATCCTGTTGCAATCCGCATTTATTGTTGGGTAAACAACATTGCATCATGATCTTCCCCGGTCGGCCAGGATCACCTTTTGTATTTGAGGTTTATCATGATTTCCATGAGCGGCCCAGCTTCCACCCTGACGTTTTCACGAAGGCTGCTCCAGGCGGGGCTCGGGGCCCTGGCGCTCCTGGCGCTCCTGGCGGTCCTGTCCTGCCGCGGCGGCGGAGGCTCCGGCCATGCCATCCCGGCCGCACCCCCGGCCCCGGCCGCGGCCAGGCTTCCCGCCATCAGCGGCATCAGCCCCGCCGAGGGCAGGCAAGGCACCGAGATCACCGTCACCGGCAGCCATTTCACCGGGGCCACCCGGGTCAGCTTCCACGGAGCGGCGCTCACGGCGGCCCAGTACACCATCGATTCGGACACCCGGCTCAGGCTCCGGGTGCCGGACGGCGCCGCTCCCGGGCCGGGCGTCGTCACCATCGCCACCGCCGCCGGCAGCGTCGATTCCGGGACCTTCACCGTCCTGGCCTCCCGGAGCAGCTACTACCAGGTGCCGTTCGCTCCGGTGCCAGTGCCGGGCGGCCAGCCTGAAGACCGGATGCTGGACTTCCCCGAGGTGCGCCGCACCCAGCAGTATGAGGTCCTGAGGTTTCCCAAGGCGCCAATCTTCCACGCCTACAACCCCGGCTACAACCTCCCCGGCAGCCGGCTGTTGGCCGCCCAGTTCACCTTGAATTTCCACCTGCCGGCTGAGTTCTATCCAGCGCTTCCGGAAAGCGTCAAGGCCCTGCTCCAGCACGAGGGCATCGCCCCGGCGGCCGTGGATATCCTCGTGGTGAGCCAGGACTATGCCTACGATGGCGTCACGCCCCAGGACGGGGTCTACCTGTTCCGGCCACAGTACTGGACCGACCCGGGCGCCCCGAACACCGGGACCTACAACCAGTCCCGGACCGTGCGGGTGGGCCTGCGGGAACAGGATCCTGCCATCCATTTCACCGGCCACGCGCCCGGCGCCTTCTTCGACCACGGCATCAGCGTCCACCCCGCCGCCGGCGACCACATTGTGTCCTCGGGCAACAGCCTGCAGATGTCCGGTTTCGACGTGAACCACAGCACTGCCTTCTGGAGCGTGACCCGGCTGGGCGACAGGGCCGCCGCCACCCTGCACTTGTTCTTCAACGATAATGACCAGACCGCACTCACCCTGATCGCCAGGACCGCCAGCAACCTCGAGGAGCTGGTGGCGGCCCTCAATGATTCCCCTGTGCTGCAGGGCACCCGCAATGTGCGGATGTTCAAGTCCCTCACCCGGCCGATCATCACCGGCTGCAGCCGGGCCACGAGCGACTCCGGCATCGAGACGCTGACCCTCACCGGCGATGGTCTGGCCGGCGCCACCCGGGTGACCCTGGACAGTGCCCCCGGTTCACCCGGCCCCCGCCACTACAGCCTGTCCGGGAATACCGTGACGCGGCGGGCCACCGATACGTCGCTCAAGATGGATCTCGTGGTCCCGGGCGGCACCGGAGACCTGGTGGTCACCACGCCCATGGGCGAGAGCCTGCCCTTCCACATGGATTAGCATTCACAGAACCTGCACGCGCGAGGCTTCCACAAGCGCGGCCACGAGCGGGTGGGGCGCTCCCGGCCGCGAGCGCGCCTGGGGCACGTAGAGCGTGCCGAGGAAGAACGGGTGCCCCCGGAGTTCCAGGATCCGCACCAGCCCATCCTCGCCCAGGCCGCCGACCACCAGCCCGCGGGCCTCCAGCAGCGGCCGGAAGTCCGGATTGAGCCCGTAGTTGCAGTAGAACGGCTCCACCGACGAGACGGTGCCGTAGATCCCGGCCGCCCGGGACCCGGGGACCATCCGCACCGGATGGCTCTGCCCGGCCAGGGAGCAGGAGAGGGGGGTGATGGCCAGCCTGGGCGCATCGGGGCTGGTCTCGGCATGGTCCGCATCGGCGATTCCCAGCACGTTGCGGGCGAACTCCACGACGATGTGCTGGAAGCCGCCGCTGTCACCTGCGCCCCGGCTTGTTTCACCCCGGCCATCAAATCGGGAATCACGACCAGGGCGTCTCGGCAGCCCTGGCAACTTGAAGGACCGCAAGGAGATCATCCATCCCACCCTTGAGCATTCGATCCAGCGGGCGCATTCCGTCGAATGTTGGGTGGGCACTGGGGCGGGTCAGCCAACCCTTGGCGCCACCGGCCCCCGGGAATGCCGTTGCAGTCTTCACACTCCCGCCATGCCCGCTCAATGTTTGGCGGAAGCGTTTTCACCACGTTGGAAAGTCGGAGCGGAGCCAAGAGTCTTTGGAGGTGTGGGAGGAGGCTGGGTGTCTGATGCTCCAGAATGGGTCTGCTCATCAGGCTCTCCGGAATATCCCCCTGTCTTGTTGATCGCCATTGCCATTCCCCTCAATCAATTAACGGGTTCTGAAAAATTCGATGAGTGCCAACTGATCTGCCTTGATGAGCATGCCCATGCTCTCTGACATTTTGGTCCAATTCCCATCCTTGTCCACCCTGTACAGATCGCGCAGGAATAGGTCCCGCTCCGCAGGATCCGAGGACGCGACAGCGCTTTGATTCCATATACCGCCTATCTGCGTACCGTCTTTCAATGTGACCAACACCCACCCTTTGCGCAGGCTCATGAACGATTTGTCCCAGGCAGAGGCAATGGGATGCACCGGACGGACGCCCAACCAAGCCTCGAATATTTTCCATGGATATCGTCCTGGATTATGGACGATCTTGCTCAGAATCACCGCACCCAGCAAAGGCGCCAATAACATGAAAGCAACCAAGAAGGCCAAGTCCCTGAAACGATGGAAATAGGATAGGTTCCCAAGCCATCCTTGATACAAAAGCCATGGCAATGCCAGAAACAGGCTCAATAAGATACACGTTATCATATCTCTATTTTCATTTTCTGGACGCATTGGCACAAAAAGCTTAAGCCATATGGTCATACAAAAGCCGGGTATCAAAAACAAAAATAGATACCATATAAAATCAGGAGAAAACTTGTCCATTCCTTATTCCTTGAATGATGGTTAACATGATAATCCATCATCAAATTTAATTTAAAGCATTTTCCATCAACTATTTTCAATTTGCGATTAAATTCTAAACAGTTAATTCATATCTTTGATTGGAAAACTTCAAAATTCTTTCATCTCTATATTCATGGTTTGTTGACACCCTCCGCATCCGGAATCAACTGCAGGTAGTCCTGCCCGGTCAACCGGGTCTTCCACTGCCCCGCCAGCATCGCCGCCCCGGTCACCGCCACGAACAGCCCCACCGCCAGCAGTCCGAACACCCACCCGGGCACCGCCGGCCCCGCCGGCCCGCGCATCTGCAGCGTGTCCTTCACCGGGCAGACCGCCACGCAGCGGTAGCAGGCGGTGCACTCGTCCGAGCCCACCCGGCCGGCCTGGTGCACCTGGATCCGGGACGGGCAGGCCTTGGTGCAGAGCCTGCAGTCGATGCAGCTGGACGCGTTCCGGGTGACGCGCACGGGGCTGGCCAGGCTCAGCAGCCCCAGCAGCGCGCCGTACGGGCAGAGGTAGCGGCACCAGACGTTCTGCACCAGCAGCGACAGCCCGGCCAGCACCAGCACCACCCCCAGGGCCAGACCGGAGATGTGGGCGAAGAACAGGTACATCCGCACGTCGGCCGCGGCGTTGTACGGGCTGTCCAGGAAGGCCTCCAGCGCCGGCCCGTCCATGCGCCAGACCGCCCACAGGAAGAAACCCAGGATCAGATACTTCACCGCCCGCAGTGGATAGTCGGCCCAGCGCGGCAGGGCCAGGTTGCGGCCGAACAGCCTCCGCCCCAGCCGCCAGAGCCCTTCGCTCAGGGTGCCCACCGGGCACATCCAGCTGCAGAACGCCTTCTTCAGCAGCAGCCCCAGGCCCAGCACGGCGAGGAAGATGAACAGCCCGGCGGGGTGGAAGCCGTGGATCCGGCCAGTGACCAGCCAGTGCTTGAGGCTGAGCAGGGCGGCGATGGGCAGGAAACCTTCGGCCCCGGCCGGATGCGCCGCCGGGGCGGCCTGGCCGCCGGACAGGCCCCAGCGCATGAACAGGAAGAACTCCACCCCGATCCAGGCGCACAGCACCAGGAAGGCCACCTGCACCGCGGCGCGCACCGCCTGGGAATCGCCGCGGCGGGCCAGCAGCCGGGTGCGCAGGGGAATCCGGGGCGGGGGAAAGGGGATCAGCTCGGGCATGGACCTGCTCCTGGACGGACGCGCCGCCTTGCCATGATCGCGCCGGCGCCGGGGGTGCGCCTTGACCGGGGTCAAGACCGCCGGAACCGGGGATCGCTTGCGCCGGGCGTTCATACAGCCCGGTTGAGCGGCGGTTCGCCCCGGCGGAGCCGGTCCAGGTTCACCGCGATGGCGCTGGCGATGCTCAGGTAGGAATGGTCGGTGGCGCCGGCGATGTGCGGCGTGGCGATGACATTGGGCAACTCCAGCAACGGATCGCCCGACGGAACCGGCTCCTGCCAGAACACGTCCAGGCCGGCCCCGCCCAGGTGGCCCGAGGCCAGGGCCGCGTGCAGGGCCGCCCGGTCCACCAGCCCGCCCCGACCGATGTTCACCAGGCAGGCGCCATGGGGCAGCCAGGCCAGCTCCCGGGCGCCGATGAGGTTCCGGGTCGCTTCCACCAGCGGCAGGCAGAGGATCAGCACATCCGTCTGGGCCAGGCAGGCGGCCCGGTCGGCGAGGGCGAAACCCTGGTCCAGGCCGAGGGCCTGGACCTTGGGATCGGCCGGGTCCCGGGTGAGGCCCAGCAGCCGCACCCCGAACGGGCGCAGCAGGGGCGCCAGGGCCCCGGCGATGGTGCCCAGGCCGCACAGGCACACGCTGCGCCCGGCCAGGGCGCGGCCCAGCGGCACCCCCAGCAGGCCGGCCCGGGCGCTGGCCTGGGCCTCGGGCAGCCGGCGCAGCAGCGCCAGGGTGAGCAGCACCGCATGCTCGGCCACCGACTCGGCGTTGCCGCCTTCGGTGGGCACATTGGCCACCCAGATGCCCCGGGCCCGGGCCGCCTCCAGGTCGACCCCCTCCAGTCCGGCGCCCCACTGGTGGATCAGCCGGAACCGGCCGGCATCCATGAGGGCCGCATCGATCCGCTGCATCATCGGAATCACCACGTCCACGCCGTCCAGCTGGTCCGCCAGTTCGCCCGAGGACCACACCCGCAGTTCGTCACCGGACCCGGGCCGCAGCTGCCGGCGCAGGTGGGGCGAGGTGAACGGGAAGGTGGAGCCGCAGAACAGCGTGGTCAGTCCGGTGCCACGGTCGGCAGGGCGGGCGGAATCGGCTGGCTCCATGGAATCTCCGTCATTGTCGTTCGGCTGCCTGGATCTTCCCACGCAACCTCAATCGATACAAGCACTTCATGAACAATTGGAACATCCGGTGTTTTTCGCTGGGCTCTTGACCTGGGTCAAGGCCCGGGCCCGCGCCGGAGCCCATGCTGGGTTCAGGAAGGGGCGGCAGCCATGCACATGTTCGCCAGACTGGAATTGGAACCCAGGCCGCTGCTGCGGGCCAGCCTGGCCACGGCCGCCCTGGGTGGCCTGATCGCCCTGGGCAACCACGGCGGCCGCTGGCTGGACCCGGCCCTGCTGGGCTACCTCATCGCCTCGGTGTTCGCCTGCTTCGGCGTGGCCTACCGCTACTTCACCTGGCTGGAGCGGCCGGCCACGGCCATGTACTGGCGCTGGACCGTGCGCACCTTCCTGAGCCCCCGGGGGCTGCTGCGGCTGCCGCGCATGGGCCTGACCCTGCTGGACCAGCTGTTCCTGCAGCGCTTCATCGGCAAGCGCTCCATCCGCCGCTGGGGGGCCCACGCCTGCCTGGCCTGGGGCTGCCTGCTGGCCTTCGCCGTGACCTTCCCGCTGGTGTTCGGCTGGGTGCGCTTCACCAGCGACGGCGCCGAAGCCGGCCGCTACCAGGCCTGGATGTTCGGCTTCCCGGCCGGGAGCTTCCCGCTGGACTCGCCCCAGGCCTTCATCACCTTCCACATCCTGGACCTGGCCGCGGTCATGGTACTGGCCGGCTGCGCCCTGGCCTTCCTGCGCCGCTCCGGCGACGAGGGCGACTCGGCCACCCAGCGCTTCGACCTGGACATCCTGCCGCTGCTGCTGCTGGTGGCGGTGGCCGCCACCGGCCTGCTGCTCACCGCCTCGGAAGCCTGGCTGCAGGGCCGGAATTTCGGCACCCTGGCCTTCATGCACCAGATGACCGTCATCCTGCTGCTGCTGTTCCTGCCCTTCGGCAAGCTGTTCCACATCGTCCAGCGCCCGTCCCAGGCCGGGGTGGCCCGCTACAAGGCCGAGGGCGACGCCCAGGGCCTGCTGCCCTGCGCCGCCTGCAGGACCCCGTACATCCGGCCCAACCAGCGGACTGACCTCGAGCAGCTGTGGCAGGAACTGGGCCTGGACGGCGCCCGGCATGGCGGCATCCACCACCTGGACCTCTGCCCCCGCTGCCGGCGCCGGCTGCTGCTGCGGGCCCACGACCTGCGGCTGGGCGGCGCCTTCGATCCCTTCGCCGGGGTGCCGCTTCCGGTCGAACCTCTCGTCGATTCCTTCAGTGCCAGGAGCTGAACCATGGCCCGTCCACCCCAGACCGCCCAGGAACGCCAGCAGCAGTTCGGCCCGCACCTGAACCTCGCCCCGCCCGGGGGCTGGGACGCCCAGGCGGTCCCGGACCGGGTGGTGCCCACCCACTGCTGCTTCTGCGGCCAGCAGTGCGGCATCAAGCTCAAGGTCAAGGACAACGCCGTGATCGGCTTCGAGCCCTGGGAGGAGTTCCCCTTCAACCAGGGCAAGCTCTGCCCCAAGGGGGTCAAGCGCTACCTCCAGGGCAGCCACCCGGACCGGCTGACCTGCGCCATGAAGCGCACCGACGCCGGCTTCGTGCCCATGGCCTGGGAGGAGGCCATGGAGCGCACCGTGGCCGAGGTCCAGCGGATCCAGGAGCGCTACGGCAAGGACGCCTTCGCCCTGCTTTCGGGGGTCAGCCTCACCAACGAGAAGAGCTACCTGGCCGGCAAGTTCGCCCGGCTGGGCCTGGGCACCCGCAACCTGGACTACAACGGCCGGCTCTGCATGGTCAGCGCCGGGGCCGGCAACAAGAAGGCCTTCGGGGTGGACCGGGCGGCCAATTCCTGGGCCGATATCCTGGAGGCCGAGGTGATCTGGGTGAGCGGCGCCAACGTGGCCGAGTGCGCCCCCATCACCACCGACTACATCTGGCGGGCCCGGGACCGGGGCGCCAAGCTGATCGTGGTGGACCCGCGGATCACCCCGCTGGCCCGCACCGCCACCCTCGCCCTGCCGCTCAAGCCCGGCACCGACAGCGCCCTCACCAACGGGATCCTGCACCTGCTGGACAAGTGGGACCTGATCGACCGGGACTTCGTGCGGGAGCACACCAGCGGCTTCGACCAGGCCCTGGAGGCCGCCCGGGACTGCACCCCGGAGTGGACCAGCCGGATCACCGGGCTCCCGGCGGCCGCCATCGAGCAGGCCGCGCGGCTGTGGGGCGAAGCCAGGACCAGCTTCCTGATGCACGCCCGGGGCATCGAGCACCAGTCCAAGGGCGTGGAGAACGTCAACTCCTGCATCAACATGGTGCTGGCCACCGGGCGCATCGGCCGGCCCGGCTGCGGCTACGCCACCATCACCGGCCAGGGCAACGGCCAGGGGGGGCGCGAGCACGGCCACAAGTGCGACCAGCTGCCCGGCAACCGGGATATCGAGAACCCCGAGCACCGCGCCCACATCTGCCAAGTGTGGGGCTGCACCGACCAGGAGCTGCCGGGCAAGGGCCTGTCGGCCCAGGAGATCATGAACGCCATCCACGCCGGGGAGATCAAGGGCCTGCTCTGCCTGTGCTTCAACCCGCTGGTGAGCCTGCCGGACAGCGGCTTCACTATGGAGGCCCTGGACAAGCTGGAGTTCTTCGTTTCGCTCGACTTCTTCCTGTCCGAGACTGCCCAGCACGCCGACATCGTCTTCCCCTCCGCGCTCCAGGAGGAGGACGAAGGCACCACCACCAGCGCCGAGGGCCGGGTGATCCGGATCCGCAAGGCGGTGGAGCCCCCGGGCGAGGCCCGCACCGACTGGGAGATCATGGTGGAACTGGCCCGGCGCCTGGGCCGGGGCCGGTTCTTCGACCACTTCACCTCGCCCCGGGCGATCTTCGAGGAACTGCGGATCGCCTCCCGGGGCGGCACCGCCGACTACGCCGGCATCACCTACGAGAAGATCGAGGCCAGCATGGGGATCTTCTGGCCCTGCCCCACCGAGGACCACCCCGGCACGCCGCGGCTGTTCGAGGGCGGAAAATTCTTCCACCCGGACGGCCGGGCCCGGTTCATCGCCACGCCGTGGCGGCCGCCCATGGAGGTGGTCGACGCGGACTACCCAGTGTGGCTCACCACCGGCCGGGTAGTGTTCCACTACCTGTCCGGCACCCAGACCCGGCGCATCGGCTTCCTGGTGGAGCAGTGCCCCCACCCCTACGTGGAGCTGCACCCGCGCCTGGCCGGGCGGTTCGGCATCCAGGACGGCGACGCGGTGGCGGTGGCCACCCGCCGGGGCGAAATCGTGCTGCCGGCCAAGGTGGTCACCACCATCCGCCCGGACACGGTGTTCATCCCCTACCACTGGCCGGGCCCGCTCTCGGCCAATGTGCTCACAGCCCGCCACCTGGACCCGGTGTCCAAGATCCCCGAGTTCAAGGTCAGCGCCTGCCGGCTGGCCCGGGTCAGCTCGGACCGGTTCCCTCCCGAACTGCTGGAACTGCGGCGCATGGCCGCCGAGGCCTCCAGCCTCCAGGGCGTCATCCCCGGAACGGTGCGCTGATGGTGAGCGGCGAATATGGATTTTTTATCGACCCCCAGCGCTGCATCGGCTGCCGCAGCTGCGTGGCGGCCTGCGCCGAGTGCGGCACCCACCGGGGCCATTCCATGATCCACCTGGACGAGGTGGACCGGCTGGCCTCCACCCAGACCGGCCCCACCGTCTGCATGCACTGCGAAGACCCCATCTGCGCCATGTCCTGCCCGGCCGACGCCATCAAGCGCAGCGAGGACGGGGTGGTGCACGCCAGCCAGAAGCCGCGCTGCATCGCCTGCCAGAACTGCGAGCTGTCCTGCCCGTTCGGCGTGCCCATGGTGCTGCCGGGCCTGGAGCAGATGCTCAAGTGCGACCTATGCTACGACCGCACCTCCCTGGGCCAGCGCCCCATGTGCGCCACCGTCTGCCCCAGCCAGGCGCTGCTGTTCGCGCCCCGGCACGAGGTGGCGGGGATGCGCGCCAGCCAGCCGCTGCGCGAGTTCCAGATCGGCTCGCTGCGGGTGAAGACCCGCAACGCCATCATGGTGCCGGACCCCGGGACTCCGCTGAACCTCGATGCCGGCCTGCTCTGCGACGGAGGCTTCTGATGCCCGGATGGCGTTCCCTGTTCCCCGTGGACCTGGCCGAGGAGAGCCACCTCTCCCGGCGCGAGTTCGGCCGCTTCATGGCCCTGGTGGCGGCCGGCTTCACCGCCGGCATCGGCTACCTGCAGCTGCGCCGGCGCCCCCTGAACGGGGCCTCGGCCGCCCCGGGCGCGGCGCCCCTGGACGCCCCGGCCCAGCTGAAGGTCTGCCGGGCCGAGGACCTGGCCCCGGCCAACAGCTTCCTGTTCACCTACCGCGACCCCCAGGACCGCTGCGTGCTGATCCGCACCGCCTCGGGCGAGTGGCGGGCCTACCGGCAGACCTGCACCCACCTGGGCTGCGCGGTGCGCTGGGACGGCAAGGGCCTGCAGTGCCCCTGCCACGCCGGCTACTTCGAAGTGGAGCAGGGCTTCCCGGTGCAGGGCCCGCCCACCCGGCCCCTCTCGAGGCTGGCGGTGGAACTGCGTCCCGACGGCTGGCTCTGGGTGACCGGCGAACTGCCCAGGCCCGGCGCGCCGGAGGCCCGGTCATGACCCCGCCCGGCCGGCGCCACCTCACCGGAGCCGCCCTGGCGGTGATCCTGCTCATCGTCCTGATCCAGGCCTACCTGTTCGAGACCGCGCTGGAGGCGGTGCTGGACGGCCAGCGCGGCCAGCTCCCGGGCGCCCTGGCGGTGTCCGCCGCGCTCACCGCCGCCGCCCTGTTCCTGGCCTTTAAAGCCCCCGGGCTGGACCGCCGGCCCTGACCTTTCCCCGAACGCACCTTCAAGGAGAACCCATGCCCCCGATCCAGAACTGGACCCCCGAGGACCCCGCCGCCTGGGCGGGCGGGCAGTCCCGCACCGCCTGGCGCAACCTGGCCGTCTCCATCCCGGCCCTGCTGGTGGCCTTCGCGGTCTGGATGTTCTGGAGCATCCTGGCGGTGCGCATGAAGGACGCCGGCTTCCCCTTCACCCCGGCCCAGCTGTTCACCCTCATCAGCATCGCCGGCCTGTCCGGCGCCACCCTGCGCATCCCCGGCAGCTTCCTGGTGTCCCTGGCCGGGGGCCGCAACACCGTGGCGGTCACCACCGCCCTGCTGATCATCCCGGCCCTGGGCGCCGGCATCGCCCTGCAGGACACCCGCACCAGCTTCGCCACCTTCGCCGTGCTGGCGGTGCTCTCGGGCCTGGGCGGCGGCAATTTCGCCTCCAGCATGGCCAACATCCCCGGGTTCTTCCCCCGGCGGCTGGCCGGCAGCGCGCTCGGGCTCAACGGCGGCCTGGGCAACCTGGGGGTGAGTGTCATGCAGTTGCTGGTCCCCGCGGTGATCGGCCTGGGGCTGTTCGGCTCGCTGGCCGGGGCGCCCCGGATCACCTCCGCCGGCCGGGCCCTGTACCTGGCCAACGGCGCCCTGGTCTGGGTCCCGGTCATCGCCCTGCTGGCGGTGCTGGCCTGGTGCTGCATGGACAACCTGCCCGGCCAGGACAGCGCCCCGCTGGGCCTGGCGATCCTGAAGATCCTCGGCCTGAACCTGCTGGGCCTGGCGGTCACCGCGCTGGGCGTGGCCCTGCTGCTGGGCTTCCGGCTGGGCCTGCCGGCCCAGGTGGGCGTGCTGCTGCTCACCATCCTGCTGTCCCTGGGCCTGCTGCGGCTGATCCCCGGCCGGATCCGGGCCCGGCTGGCCCAGGACTACCGGATCTTCCGCGACCGCAACACCTGGGTGCTGACCCTGCTCTACCTGGCCACCTTCGGCAGCTTCATCGGCTTCAGCGGCGCCCTGCCCCTGCTGATCAACGTCGTGTTCGGCCGGCTTCCAGGCGGGCTGGTGAACAGCCACGCCCCCCGGGCCATGGCCTACGCCTGGCTGGGTCCCCTGGTGGGCAGCCTGTTCCGGCCCGTGGGCGGCTGGCTGGCCGACAAGTTCCAGGGCGTCCGGATCGCCCAGGTCTCCTTCGTGCTCATGGGCGCCGGCGCCCTGGGCGTGGCGCACTATATCGGCCTGGCCCAGACCGCCGCCGCCCCGGAGGCGTTCTTCCCGCCGTTCCTGGGCCTGTTCCTGGTCCTGTTCGTGGCCACCGGACTGGGCAACGGCGCGGTGTTCCAGATGGTCCCGCACGCCGCCGCCCCGGGCATGGCCCCGCCCACCGTGGGCTGGATCTCGGCCATCGCCGCCTATGGCAGCTTCCTGGTGCCGGCGGTGTTCAAGCTGCAGGTGGATGCCGGGACACCGCAGATGGCGCTGTACCTGTTCACTGTCTACTACGCGCTGTGCCTGGGGCTGAACGCCTGGCAGTACGGCCGGCGCCGGGTGCGGCAGGTCACTTCAGACGCCGCACCTGCCTAGCCCGCGCGAATTTTGCGTCGAAGGTGATGATTTCCGCTGCCCCGTGGGCGAAACCCACCTGGGCGATCAACTGGTCGGGAAAGCCACCGGTCCCGCCGGCCCGAGTGGCATCGATGGCCGCCCGGACCAGCAGCGGCGATTCCACGGTAACCCCCCGGGTCTGCAGGAGGTTTTCCAGAGCCTCCAGCACCCGCTCCCGCTCCCACCTGCCGCGCAGCACCCAGGCGAGTTCTGCCAGCACCAGCACCGGGACGAACACGCCCCCGCCCGCCTGGGCCTCGGCCAGTGCCTTGCGCGCCTTCCGAGCCTGGGCTGGGTCGTCGTTCAGGTGGGCCCGGGCCCATACGTTGGTGTCCGCAAGAACCATCACCAGACCCTCCGGGCCTTGGCCTCATCCATCTCCTCGAAGCTCATGACCCCCGCTGCCCTGGGTCCGGCGTCCGCCATCTTCCAGAGGTCTTCCAGTTCATACTGCACCGGATCCCCCTGGAACCCGCCCTGCGGCGTCAGGCTGAACCGGATCCTGCATCCGGTGCGGATGCCCAGGTTGTCCCGGAGGGCCTTGGGTAGGGTGACCTGGCCTTTGGAACTGACGGTGGCAACCACGTCGTTCAACCGGATGTAAGACACAGAAGGGTTCATCGCACTACCTCGCTCTTACAATTTAAGGCTTTTTTGCTTACCGGCAACCTGGAAGTGCCGGCCCAGATCAAGGCCTGGGCATTTCCCGCCGGGGCTCGCCGCCGCCCTGACCGCCATGGGGCCGGGCCGCCGGCCGGCGCCCCTGGACCCCGCCCAGCCCGCGGGTTCGGGCCGGCCCGCCGCCCGCCCGGCCGGGTGCGCCCTGGGGTTGCCCCCGGGGCGGCAGCACGGGTGCGGGCCGCTGGGCCTGGCCGGCCCCCTCCGGGGTGCGCTGGCCCTGGCCGGCCCCCTGGGGGTAGCGCTGGGCCGGCCCGGCTCCTGGGTAGCGGGACGGCGGGGCGCTCTCCGTCTGACGGCTGTCCTCCTTGGCCATGCCGGGACGGTCGGTCTGCCCCCCTGATTCCGGACGGCTTTCCGGACGGACCACCGGCGCCAGCTGCAGCCGGACCCCGGCGGAGTGCCCGGGCGTCAGGCCGGGCCGGGCCGGGGCCAGGAGCCGGCCCTGGACCGGCATGGTGGCCAGCCGGACCGGCACGCCCGGGGCGGCCGGGCCCTGGGAGCGCAGCCCGGTCAGGGCCGGGGCGCCCAGGGGCCGGCCCTGGCCGGCGGCCACGGCCTGCTGCCGGGCCTCGAAGGGCACCTGCGCCACCGGCAGGCGCCGGGTCATGAGCGGGCGGACCTGGGCTTCAGGAGCATGGGCGCCGGGCGCCCCGCCCAGGACGCTCTCCCGGCCGGGCGCCAGGGCCGGGGCGCTGCCCACCTTCCAGTCCCGGGCCGCCAAGGCGCCGTCCACCGCCAGCGCCGCGCCCGCCACCGGCCGGGCGCCGGTGAAGACCGCCCGGGGCACCACGGTCAGGGCGCCGGGCACCGTCTGGTTGGCGTGGACCACCCCCGCGCCGGCCAGCGCGCCGGGGGGCAGGCTGGGCGCGTTCAGGCCGCGCACGTAGGCAGGGGAGGCCGGATAGACGGGAAGGTAGGGCTCGTGCGGCCCCAGGGGGAACCAGGCCACCGCGCCGCCTGCTGGCCGTCCCGGAGCGCGGAACCCGCCGCCGCCGGCGAACCCCACCAGGGCCGGGGCGTACACCGGGCGGGCGTTGCGCATGCCGTCGGCCCAGGGCAGCCAGAGCCAGGCTCCGCCGTCGCAGGCCCAGCGGCCGTAGTGGGACGGGGCGAAGCCCCAGGGCTCCTCGGCCACCCAGGTCCAGCCCCAGGGATCGGCCCAGACCCAGCGGCCGTTGCGGTACGGGGCCCAGCCGGCCGGCACCCGGGGCGCCCAGGCGGCGCCGTAGACCGGGTGGACCTGCCAGGTGCCCTGGCCGTCCAGGTCCTGGTAGCCGGTCATGGCCCGGCCGGTGTAGGCCGCGCTCTCGGAGCGGTCCTCCCGCTGTTCCCGGCCCTGGCACCACTGTTCGAAGCCGTCGGGCTCCTTCGCCGCCATCAGGTCGTAGGTTGGGGCCTCGCCGCCGGCGAGCTGGAGGGTGGAGCCGGCGCCCACCGGCACGGTGGTGCCGGCCGCGGTCACCTCGGCCAGGCCGGAGCGGACCGTGACCTCCCCGGCGCCGCCGGCGTCGGCGTCCACCCGGTAGGTCCCGGCCCGGGCGCAGACCACCGCCCCGGCCGGGGTGTCCACCTCGACCGAATCGATATCCCGCCCCGGCTGGATCCGCAGTTCCAGGGAACCCTGGGTCAGCCCCAGCTGGAGGGTGCGGCTCTCCAGGCGCACCACGTCCAGGCCGCTGGCCTGGTCCAGGCGCAGCCCGGTGGCGCCGGCGTGCAGTTCGGCCCGGCCGCCCACCGGCACCCAGAGCCGGTCGCCGGCGGACAGCGGCTGGTTGACGGTCGCCGGGGCCCACGCGTCCAGGCCCGCCGGCTCCCGGGCCACCGCCCCGGCCGCGTAGTCGAGCCGCACCACCCGGTCCGGGGGATCGTTCAGCTCCAGCGCCGGGCCGGCGGGGGCTTCGGCCAGCTCCAGGGGCTCGGCCAGAGGCACCTCGTCGTCGGTGTAGACCATCTTCTGCGGGGCGCAGGCCAGCCCCGCGAGCAGGAAGGCCAGGACCACCGGGCGCAGGGACATGCGGACACCTTATTTAATAATCATATCCAATTCGCGGAGCAGCTGGCCCAGCACATTGCGCGCCACCACGCTCCGGTAGCGGGCGCTGGCCCGGATATCGTCGATGGGGCTGATGTCCTCGGCCAGGGCCGCCTGGGCCTCGGCGATGGGCAGGGCCCCGGGCCGCGCCCCGGCCAGCACCGCCTCCACCCGCCGGGCCCGGGCCGGCACCGGGGCCAGGGAGCCCAGTCCCAGCCGGAACTCGGCCAGGACGCCGTCCTGGACCCGGCCGTAGGCGGCCAGGCAGACCTTGGCGATGGCCTGGGCCTGCCGGGTGCCCACCTTGCGGAAGAAGTGGAAGGTCCGCCCGGCGCCGGACTTGGGCACCCGGATCCGCGCCACCAGCTCGTCCGGGGCCAGGTCCAGGCGCTTGTAGCCCAGGTGGAAGGCCTCGTAGGCGACCCGGCGGGCGCCCCGCGCCGAGACCAGTTCCAGTTCGGCGCCGTAGGCCAGCAGGCTGGGCGGGGTGTCCGCCGCGGGGCTGGCGTTGCTGATGTTGCCGCCCAGGGTGCCGCGGTTCTGGATGGCCAGGGCGCCGGTGGCCCGAGCGCTGCGGATCAGGTTGGGGAAGTGCCGGTGCACCGCCGGGGCCTCCCGCAGCTCGGTGTAGGTGGTGAGGGCGCCGAAGCTCAGGGCGTCGCCGTGGTCCTGGATGCCGCGCAGGACGGACAGGCCCGAGAGGTCCATCAGGTTCGCCGCCTGGAGCCGGCCGGCGTTGAACAGCACCATCAGGTCGGTGCCCCCGGCCAGGGGGGTCCAGGTCCCGGGCTCCCGGGCCAGGAGCCCGAGCGCCTCGTCCAGGGTGGCCGGAATGGTCAGGCGGCATTCGGACAGGTAGCCCCTCATCGCGCGGCCCCCCCTTCCGCCGCTTCCCGCACGGCGTCGATGATCTTCACGTAGCCGGTGCACCGGCACAGGTTGCCCGCCAGCCCTGCGCGCACCTCGCCGTCCCTGGGGCTGGGGCAGCGCCCCAGCAGGTCAGTGGCCGCCAGCAGCATGCCTGGGGTGCAGAAGCCGCACTGCGCGGCATTGTGGTTCAGGAAGGCGGACTGCACCTTGGAAAGCTCGCCGTCCTGCTCCAGGCCCTCCACCGTGACCAGCTCGGCGCCCTGGGCCTGGGCGGCCGGCACCAGGCAGCTGTTCACCACCCGGCCGTCGAGCAGCACCGTGCAGGCGCCGCACTCGCCTTCACCGCAGCCTTCCTTGGTGCCGGTGAGGCCCAGCTGTTCCCGGATCACGTCCAGCAGCCGCGCGAAGGGATGCGCCTCGACCGTGCGCTCCAGGCCGTTCACCTTCAGGGTCAGGGAGATGGAATCAGGCATGGGCGGCCTCCTCGCAACGGTCCAGCAGCCGGTCCGGGGTCAGCGGCACCTCGTCCAGGCGCAGCGTGCCCATCGTGCCGCGCAGCGCGGCCTGGACCGCGTTGAGCAGGGCCGGGGCCGGCCCGTCCATGGGCAGTTCGCCGATGCCCTTGGCGCCGCCCGGGCCGCCCGGCCCCGGCTGCTCCAGGAACACGGTGCGGATCGGCGGCAGATCCTCGGTGGTGGGGATGATGTAGTTGGTCATCTGGTTGTTGGCCATGCGCCCGCGCTGCATGACCACCTCCTCCCAGAGGCCCCAGCCGATGCCCTGGGCCACCCCGCCCTCGATCTGGCCGGCGGCCATGACCGGGTTCACCACCCGGCCCACCTCCTGCACCGCCACGAAATCGGTCACCGCCACCTCGTAGGTGAGGGTGTCCACCGCCACCTCGGTGGCGTAGCAGGCCCAGGAATAGTCGGGGTAGGCGTCGCCCCGGTAGCGGACGTCGTCCCAGACCGTGGTGGGGTTGGCCCGGAACTGGCCGTAGCTCTTCACCGGGCCCAGGGCCCGGGCTGCCTTGACCGCCGCCCGGAACTCCCCGGGGGTGTACGGCTCGCGCAGCAGGCCCTGCTGGACCAGCGACAGCTTCAGCCCGCAGGCCGCGTCCTGGAGGATCCGGCCCACCATCATGGTGCTGCGGGAGGCCACCGTGGGGCCGCTGTTGGGCACCCGGGCGGTGTCGGTCTGGGCCACCTCCACCAGCTCCAGGGGCAGCGACAGCGCCTCGGCGACGATCTGGGCGAACACGGTGTTCTTGCCCTGGCCCATCTCGGTGGAGGCCGCCAGCACCGAGACGCTGCCGTCCTCAAGGCCCTCCACTCCGGCCACCGAGGCCATGTGCGCCTCGCCGCTGCCGGTGAAGCCGCAGCCGTGCATGAACACCGAGAAGCCGACGCCGCGCTTGACCGGGTCGCCGGTGGCCAGGGCGAAGGCCCGGCGCTTGCCGAAGTAGCCGATCTCGGCCAGGGCCCGGTCCATGATCCCGCCCAGGTCCAGGCGCTCGCGGACCAGCTGGCCGGTGGCCATGGTGTCCCCGGTGGCGAGGAAATTGCGGCGGCGCAGCTCCACCGGGTCCAGGCCCAGCCGCTCGGCGCACAGGTCCATGTGCCGCTCGATGGCGAACAGGCTCTGGGGCGCGCCGAAGCCGCGGAAGGCGCCGGGGGGCGGCGTATTGGTGGCCACGGCCCGGGCGTGGATGCGCAGGTCGGGACAGCGGTAGACGCCCAGGGCGTGCACCGCGCCCCGGCCCAGCACCACCGGCGAGAGGGTGGTGAAGGCACCGCCGTCCAGCACGAAGTCGACCTCCGCGGCCACCAGCAGGCCCCCGGCGTCGAACCCGGTGCGGATCCTGGTGCGGCTGGGGTGGCGCTTGGTGGTGGCGGCCAGGTCCTCCTCCCGGTCGTAGATCAGCTTCACCGGCTTGCCGCTCTTCCAGGACAGCAGCGCGGCGTGGCCGGCGTTCAGCGAGGGGTAGTCCTCCTTGCCGCCGAAGCCGCCGCCGACCTCCATGGCCACCACCCGCACCCGGTCATCGGGCTGGCCGAACAGCTGCTTCAGCGCCCCGTGCACGTAGTAGGGGCACTGCAGCGAGCCCCAGACGCTGATCCGGACGCCGTCGGCGTCACGTTCCACTTCCGCCAGCATGGCGTTGGGCTCCAGGTACATCTGCTCCTGGGCGCCGGTGCGGTACTCGGCCTCCACGATGGTGGCGGCCCGGGCCCAGGCGGGCCCCGGATCGCCCTTCTCGATGACGATCTCCTTGAGCAGGTTGTCGGCGCCGTGGATCACCTGGGCCAGGTCCAGGGAGGACTGGATATCCAGCACCGCCGGCAGTTCCTCCACCTCCAGGCGCACCGCGCGGCGGGCCCGCTCGGCCGTCTCCCGGTCCTGGTGGGCCAGCAGCAGCACCGGCTGCTCGGCGTGGGCGATCTCGCCGCCCAGGGCCACCAGGAACGGCTGGTCGTCCACCACCGAGGCCACCAGGTTGATGCCGGGAATGTCCGCGGCGGTGACCACGGTCACCTCGTCCCAGGGGACCCCCGGTCCGAAGCTGATGCCCCGGAGGATGCCCCGGGGGACTGAGGAGCGCACGGTGACGCCGTGCAGGGCGCCCGGCGCGAATTTGTCGTCCGTATAGCAGGCGGCGCCGGTGACCTTGGCCCGGCCCTCTTTGCGGATGGAAGAAGCTCCGATCACCTGCGCCTCCCGATGAACTGTTCTACTGTAGCCGCCCTCGGCGGCATTGCCGTCCGCGAAACCTGCCGTTCCCGTCACAACCCGGCCGCCGGCGCCGTCAATATCGTTTGAAGGCCCAGCGGATCCGTGGTTCCCTGGGGCATGAAACCCGCCCGCTGGATGCCCCTCATCGTCCTGGCCCTGGCCGCCGCCGCCGCGGTCACCGGCCTGGTCCTCACCCGGGAGCCGGCGGCGGAGACCGCCGCCGCGCCGGCGCCCGGCAAGCCCAAGCGCCATGAGCCGCTTGTTGACGAGCGGCCGCTGCAGACCGCCCGGCGGATGGAGCCCCTGGCCACCAGCCCCGAGGAGAAGCGCTTCGCCCACCAGGCCCTGCGCCTGGGCAACCACGAGGTGGACCTGGCCTTCACCGACGCGCTGCGCCGCGCGGTGGAGAACCCGCCCGAGCTGACCCCCCAGGCCAAGGAGCTGCTGGCCCACAAGACCCGGGAGGAGGCCGCGGTCAAGGCGGACACCGAGCGGGTCGCCCAGCTCACCCGGCAGGCCGCGGCAGCCCCCGACCGGGAGCAGGAGGCGCTGGCGACCCAGCTGGGCGTGGCCAAGGCCCAGCTGGAGCTGGACCAGGACGAGCTGGACCAGGCCGCCGAGGACCTGGAGCGGGCCGGCGGCGATCCCCAGGCGCCGATCCGCCGGCTCCAGGAGGCCCACGCCGCCCTGGACGTGGTCCCGCCCGCGGCCGCGGCGGCGGCCGAGGCCGCCCCGGACGGGAGCCTCGTGTCCCAGGTGCGCACCTGGTCCCGGCTCCGGGCCAAGGCTCTGCAGCTGGCCGAGGCCCGCCGGGAGGCCCAGGACAAGGCCCAGAACATGACCGAACGGCGCGCGGCCCGGGCCGCACGGGTGGAACAGGAGAAGCAGGACCGGGAGCGGACCAAGCAGACCGCGGCCGGCATGGCCCAGGGCCGGCGCCAGCCGGGCGACCAAGTTGCAAAGCAGGCCGCCAGCGACACCCTCGCCGCCCTCAAGCACTACACCGAGGACCAGCGCATGCTCGCCGATTCGGGCCGGCGCATCACCGACTTGAAGGAACTGGCGGAGGTCTACGGCGACTGGGGCGCCCTGGTGGCGGTGCGGCAGCGGGCGGCGCTGCACACGGTCATCCTCTGGCTGTCGGCGATCCTGCTGGTGCTGGGGCTGGTGGTGGCCGCCGACCGGCTGTTCGAGCACCTGTTCCTGACCCTGATCCGGAGCAACAAGCGGGTGGGCCGGATGCTCAAGCTGGTGAAATACGCTGTCCTGGCCGCGGGCATCGTGGTGATCCTGGTGGTGGTGTTCGGCATGCCCAGCCAGGTCGCCACCCTGTTCGGCCTGGCCGGCGCCGGCCTCACGGTGGCGCTGAAGGACTTCATCGTCGCCTTCTTCGGCTGGTTCGTGCTGGTGGGCCGCAACGGCCTGCACGTGGGCGACTGGGTGGAGATCAACGGCGTGGGCGGCGAGGTGGTGGAGATCGGGCTGCTCAAGACCATGCTGCTGGAGACCGGCGACTGGAACGACAGCGGCCATCCCACCGGGCGGATCGTCTCGTTCGTGAACAGCTTCGCCATGGAAGGGCACTTCTTCAATTTCTCCACCTCCGGACAGTGGATGTGGGACGAGATCCAGCTGCTGGCGCCTGCCGGCACCGACCCCTACCCGCTGGTGGAGGCCATCCGGCTGCGGGTGGAGCAGGAGACCGAGGCCAACGCCAAGCTTGCCGAGCAGGAATGGCGGCAGTCGGCCAAGGCCCGGCACGTCCAGGGCTTCTCGGCCCGGCCCGGGATCAACCTGGTGCCGGCGGCCGCCGGCGTCGAGATCCGGATCCGCTACATCACCAGGGCCTACGAGCGCCACCAGACCCGGCGGGTGCTGAACCAGGCGGTGGTGGAGCTGTTAAGCGGCCGTACAGCCGAGCCAGCGGCGGCCCTGCCTCCCGGGTGACCGGGACCCTGCCCACGGAGACGCCCCCATGGCCACTTTGCGCGAACCCCAACTCTACATCCCGCTCGCCTACGCCGAGCACCTGGAGCGCCAGTTCCGGGATCTGGCCCGGCAGACCGGACACCAGGGCTTCCTCCAGGAAGCCGACCACCTGCGGGCGATCATCGACGCCCAGTTCGGGCCGATCAGCCGGGGGCCGGGGCACTGATCCCGGTCGCCCGCCTTCAGGCCGCCCCGCAGAACCCGAGCCCTGAAACGCCGATGGCATCGCCGTCCTCCACCCGTCTGCCGCCGGCGCGCTCCGGGGGATGGATCACCAGGGTGGCCTCGCCGTACCGCTGCGTGCCGGCCAGGGTGGCCCGCACCCGGCAGATGAGGGTCTTCTCCACCGGGAAGGCCAGGAAGACGCCCTTCTCCCCCGTGGGATCGGCCAGGAACCCGGCAGTGGGCACCCGGGCGCCGTCGGGCCCGCGCACGCTCCAGAGCAGCGAGGGGTGGCCGCTGCCAGGAACTTCCACCTGGAATACCACCCGGTCCTGGTCGCCGAACCGGGTCTCGACCCTGCCCGGGCTCACGACGATCATTTCAGGTCTGGCCTGGACCCCCTTCGGCAGACCCCTGGCGAACCACCTGCGCAGAAAACCCATGATGATTCTCCCCATCGGCGGCGGAGAACCTGGCTCCCCCGGGGTGTTGCAGGGAGTATATGTCCCCGGGCCGATCCCGCCAGGATTCCGCCGCATATTGCCGTCCATTGGAAAAATCCGCTAATATGGACTTTCTGGTGAATCCATGTCCCTGTTCTCCCTGGAAAAGACCCTGGCCTGTCTGGTCATGCCCACCGGGCTGATCTGGCTGCTCATCCTCGCCGCGTCCGCACTGTGCCTGGCGCGGCGCCAGCGGGGGCCGGCCGCCCTCTGCCTGGCCATCGCCGTCCTGTACTACGGCGCGGGCAACACCTACCTTTCCTGGGCGCTCATGCGCGGTCTGGAGGCGCGGGTCCCGCCCCTGCCGGCAGGGGCGGCCCTGCAGCCCTTCGACGCCGTCTGCGTCCTGGGCGGCGGCGCCAACCTGGAGCCGTCCGGGGGCCCGGCCCTGGGCTCCAGCGGCGACCGGATCTTCGCGGCGGCCCGGCTCTGGCACGCGGGCAAGGCCCGGCTGCTGGTGGCCAGCGGGGCGGAGCCGTCGACGGGCGGCGGGTTCCGGGACGACGGCCAGAACACCCGGACCCTGTGGCGGGCCGTGGGCATCCCGGACAGCGCCATCCTGGCGGTGCCGGAACCCTGCCTGAACACCCGGGATGAGATCAAGGCCTACGCCCGGCTCCAGGCCCGGTATGGCTGGCGGCACATGGCCCTGGTGAGTTCCGCCTCGCACCTGCCCCGGGCCATGGCCCTGGCTTCCCGGGCCGGCCTCAGCTTCACTCCAGTGGGCTCGGACTGGTGCCCGCCCCCCGGCGCCTTCCAGTTCAAGTATCTGGTGCCCCAGGCCGCGGCTTTCGAGAATACCCGCCGCGCCTGCTGGGAATACCTGGGGCGCCTGCTGGGGCGCTGACCGGGCTGGTCCCAGCAGGCGCAGCGGAGCTTGCTCCGCGCAGGCCTGCTTGTGCCCGGCACGGTCGCCTGAGCCAGCGAGGTCCAGCCGGTGCTAGCAGGCGTAGCGGAGCTTGCTCCGCGTAGGCCTGCTTGTGCCCGGCACGGTCGCCTGAGCCAGCGAGGTCCAGCCGGTGCTATTTTCGCACCGTCGTACGCCCTGTCGCAGCGGCGCCATGGCCCTCCAGGAACCAGCTGGCCAGCTGCTCCGGCGGCATCGGCCGGGCGTAGTGGAAGCCCTGCACCCCCCGGCAGCCGATCTCCCGGAGCACCTGCTCCTGCTGGGCGCATTCGATGCCCTCGGCCACCACCTCCAGGCCCAGGCTGCCGGCCAGGGCCAGGATGGCGATGAGGATCTGCCGGTCCTTCTCGGATTCGTGGACGCCGGCGATGAACGAGCGGTCGATCTTCACCAGGTCCACCGGCAGGGCCCGCAGCAGGCTGAGCGAGGAATAGCCGGTGCCGAAGTCGTCGATGCTGATCCGGGCGCCCAGCTGGCGCAGCTCGGTCAGCACCTGGACGCTCAGGTCGAGGTTCTCCATGAGGGCGCTCTCCACCACCTCCAGCTCCAGGGCCTGGGGCCGGACCCGGCCGGCGGCGGCGTCCTTGAGGATCATGACCAGGTCCTGCCGCTGCAACTGCAGGGGGGACACGTTGACCGCCACGTGGGGCACCTGGATCCCCTCGGCCCGCCAGAGGCCATACTGCCGGCAGGCTTCGCGGATCACCCACTCGCCCAGGGGCAGGATCAGCCCGGTCTGCTCCGCCAGGGGGATGAACTTCTCCGGGGGCACCAGGCCCAGTTCCGGATGGTTCCAGCGCAGCAGCGCCTCCACGCCGGTGCAGGCCCCCCGCTCCAGGTCGAACTTGGGCTGGTAGTGCAGCACGAACTCGCCGTTCTCCAGGGCCCGGTGCAGGTCGTTGCCCAGGCTGAGCCGCTCGGCCACCTCTGCGTGCAGGGTGCCGTTGAACAGCCCGGTCTGGTTCTTGCCCAGCTTCTTGGCCTGGTACATGGCAGTGTCGGCGCTCTTCACCAGGATCTCGGCGGTCTGTCCGTGCTCCGGGAACACCGCCACCCCGATGCTGGCCGACACGAACAGCCGGTTGCCGTCGATGAGGAAGGGCCGGCTGAGGTGGTCCACGTGCTTGCGCGCCACCATCAGGGCGTTCTCGGCGCTCTTGACGTTCAGCAGGGTGATGACGAACTCGTCGCCGCCCAGCCGCGCCAGGGTGTCCACGCTGCGGCTGGCCACCCCCAGCCGCCGGGCCGCCTCCTGCAGCAGCTGGTCGCCGGTGGTGTGGCCGTGGGTGTCGTTGACCAGCTTGAAATCGTCCAGGTCGATGACCAGCACCGAGACCCGTTCGCCGAACCGGGCGGCGTCCACCAGGGCCGCCTCGAGCCGCTCGGCGAACTGGGTGCGGTTCGGCAGCAGGGTCAGGGGGTCGTAGTTCACCAGGTTCTGCAGGCTGGTCTGGCGTTCCCGCAGGGTGTCCTCCCGGGCCGCGGCCTCCCCCAGGATCCCGTTGAAGCTTTCCGCCAGCTGGTTGAGCTCGTCGGTGTCGCAGGAAGCCACCCGCCGCCGGTAGTCGCGGGCGCCGCTCACCGCCGCCATGCTCGCCGCCATGGCCTTCACCGGCCCGGCGATGATCCGCTGGAACCGTTCCGCCAGGAGGAAGCTCAGGCCCACGGCAGCCAGGAGGATCACCAGGCCGATGGCGGCGCCGGACTCGATCCTGCTGACCATCACGCGCCGGTCCTGCTCCAGGACCAGGCTGCCCGCCCGGGCGCCCTTGCGGACAATGGGCAGCTCCACCCGGGGGACGAGGGTGAACCAGGGCCCCGGCCGGGTGGCGCGCAAAGGCTGCCCGCCCCATTCCAGGCCGCCCCGGGCCCAGTACTGGGCCCGCGCCCGTCCCGCGGCATCCAGCACCGCCGCGCGGCTGATGCCGGGATCGGCCCGCAGGGAGTCCAGGGTCCTGGCCACCGCCGCGTCGTCTCCGGCCGCCGCCGTCCCCATCTGGGCGGCCAGGACGCCGCCCAGGCTGGCCAGGCGGTCCCGGTCCTCCCGGCCGGACACCAGGAGGCCGCAAGCCAGTGAAGCGGCCAGGGCGGCCACCAGGACCAGGGAACAGGCCAGCACGATAAGCAGCCTCTGCCGGCCGCGAATGCCGGTCACCCGGGGAAGGATCAGCCCGAGAAGGGTCATGGGGCGCCTTGACTCCATTGTAGAGAATCAAGAATATTCCATTTCCGATCTTATTGATTGATTATTTTTTCCAGCTTCTAGTCGGGGTGGCCCAGGTAGAAATCCTCCAGCTTCTTCCTGGCCCAGGGGGTCTTGCGGAGGAAGGTCAGGCTCGAACGGATGCTGGGGTCGTTCTTGAAACAGTTGATATCGATGATCCGGGCCAGTTCCTCCCAGCCGTAGTGGTCCACCAGCCGGGTCAGGATCCGTTCCAGAGTGACGCCGTGCAGCGGGTCCCCGGGGTGGACGCGGCGCTCCGGGACCTCCTGGTCGGTGACCACGGTCAGCGCCTCCAGGGCGCTGCCGGGCAGGGCCGGGTCGCCCTGGGCCAGCCGCTCCAGCGCGGTCCGCTTGCCGGCCCCGGAGGCCAGCAGGACCGGGTATGAAGCCGTGGCCAGCAGCGCCAGGGACAGGGTGATCCGGCAAGCCGGCGGCTTGGGGCTGTCCAGCACGGCGAAGGCCAGCGGGTCGCCGGGACGCCGGAACGGCCTGCCGGGAAACAGCGAGGCGATGTGCCCGTCCTCGCCCAGGCCCAGCAGCAGCGCGTCCAGCCCGCCCTGGAACGGGCCGGCCAGCGCCGCCGCCACCCGCGCGGCCGCCGCCGCGGGCTGTTCCCCGTCCAGGAACAATGGCAGCTCCAGGCCCGGCGGGTCCGCCGGATCCAGGTGCCCGGCCCGGTAGGCGGCGCCCCGGTTGGACTCGGCATCGGCGAAGGGCACGCAGCGCTCGTCCACCCAGGTGAGCCGGAGCCGGCCCCAGACTCCGGCCCGCAGCCCGCGGCGCAGCGCGCCCAGGGCGGCGGCGGCGGAACCCCCGGCCACCGCCAGGCGCGCCGGGCCGCGCTGGGCGTCGATCCGCTCCAGCGCCCTGGCCAGGCGTTCCGCCACGGCCGCCCCGGGATCCTCGGCCCGCGCGAACCTAGCCACGGGACCAGCCGCCCTCGCAGCCGTGGAACAGCTCGTCCGCCTCGGCCGGGCCCCAGCTTCCGGGGGCGTATTCCAGCAGCGGCGCTGCCCCGGGCCCGGACCAGGAGGCGCGGACGGTGTCGGTGAACCGCCAGGAGGCCTCCACTTCGTCGGAACGCAGGAACAGGGTGGGGTCGCCCTGGATCGCGTCCAGCAGCAGGCGCTCGTAGGCCGGGGTGGTGGATTCCCCGAACCGGTCCCGGTAGTCGAAGGCCAGGTCGGCGGGCACCATCACCATCCCCGGGCCCGGCGACTTCACGCTGAAGGACAGGGAGGCCGCCTCCCGGGGCTGGATGCTGAGGGTCAGGACATTGGGCCGGAGCACGCACACCGGGCCGTCGGCGGATCCGGTGGGCACCTTCTCGACCCGGCCGCCGTCCTCCCGCAGGGCGTAGTCCGCCAGCTGGATGGGCGGCACCCGGAACTGCACCTTCACCTCGGTGAACTTCTTCTGCATCCGCTTGCCGTGCCGGAGCAGGAACGGCACCCCGCTCCAGCGCCAGTTCTCCAGCCCGGCCCGGACCGCCACGAAGGTCTCGGTGGTGGAGCCGGGCTGGACCCCCTCGTCCAGATAGCCCGGCACCGGCCTGCCGCCGACGCTGCCCGCGGTGTAGCGGGCCCGGACGCAGTGCTCGGGCTTGCCGCAGAAGCGCAGGCTCTTCAGGGCGCTCACCTTCTGGCCCCGCACCTCCTCGGGGTCCAGGGAGCTGGGCGGCTCCATGGCCACCATGGCCAGGATCTGCAGCATGTGGTTCTGCAGCATGTCGCTCATGGCGCCGGAGGTGTCGTAGTATCCGGCCCGGCCGTTGTCCACCCCGACCGTCTCGGCCACGGTGATCTGCACCAGCTCCACGTGGCGGCGGTTCCACACCGGCTCGAAGATGGTGTTGTTGAACCGCAGGGCGAACAGGTTCTGCACCGTCTCCTTGCCCAGGTAGTGGTCGATGCGGTAGATCTGGTCCTCCCGCAGGCACCCCTGGAGGGTCTGGTTGAGCGCCCGGGCCGAGGCCAGGTCGTGGCCGAACGGCTTCTCCACCACCACCCGCCGCCAGGGCCCGGCCGCCTCGGCCATTTCCAGCATGCCGGCCTGGGCCAGGTTGCTCACCGCAGGCCCGAACAGGTCCGGCATCAGGGAGAAATAGAACAGCCGGCCGACCTCCTGGCCTCCCGGCAGGGCGTCCAGCCGCGCGCCCAGCGCCTGGATGTCCGCCAGGCTCCTGACATCCCCGGAGAAGTAGTGGATCCGGCCGGCGAAGGCCTCGAAGGCGCCCCGGATCTCCGGCGGCATGCGCTCCCGCAGATCCTGGCGGAACGCCTCGTCGGACTTCTCCCGGCGGGCGACCCCCACCAGGATGAAGCCGTCGGCCGGTTCGCCCTTCGCGGCGAGGCTGGCCAGGGCGGGCACCAGCTTCTGCGCGGTGAGGTCGCCGCTGGCCCCGAAGATGACGATCTGCACGGGATCGGCCATGGAGCTACTCCTTCTCCCATTCGCTGTGGAAACTGCCCGGGCGGTCCACCCGCTCGTAGCCGTGGGCGCCGAAGCAGTCCCGCTGGGCCTGGATCAGGTTGGCCGGCAGCCATTCGCTGCGGAAGCTGTCCAGGTAGGCCAGGGCCGACATCATCCCCGGCATGGGGATGCCGGCGCGGGCCGCTGCGCAGACCACGCTGCGCAGGCCCGGCTCCTGCTCCAGCGCCAGGCGGGACAGCGCGGGGTCCAGCAGCAGGTTCTCCAGCCCGGGCCGGCGGCCGAAGGCGGCGCGGATCTCCTCCAGCAGCGCGGTGCGGATGATGCAGCCGCCGCGCCAGATGCGCGCCACCGCCGCCAGGTCGAGCTTGTAGCCGCGGCGCTCCGAGGCCGCCCCCAGCACCGCCATGCCCTGGGCGAAGGCGATCAGCGTCCCCGCCCGGAGCGCCTGTTCCAGGTCCTCGAGCAGCGCGTCCCGGTCGCCGCCGTGGGCGGTCCCGGCCCGGGGCAGCAGGCCGCCGGCATGTTTCCGCTGCACGTACAGGGCCGACAGGTCGCGCTGGGCCACCGCCAGGTCGATGGTGGGCGCTGGGACCTGCAGTTCCATGGCGGCCACCGAGGTCCACAGGCCGGTGCCCTTCTGCCGGGCCACCCCCAGGACGGCGTCCACCAGCTCCCCGCCGGTCTCCGGGTCGCGGCGGGTGAAGATGCGGCCGGTGATCTCCATGAGGTAGCCGCCCAGGGCGCCCCGGCTCCAGGCCTGGAAGGTCCGGGCCAGTTCCCCGTTGTCCAGGCCCAGGCCGCGCTTCATCAGGTCGTAGGCTTCGGCGATGAGCTCCATCAGGGCGTACTCGATGCCGTTGTGGACCATCTTGACGAAATGGCCGGCCGAGCCCGGCCCCATGTAGGCCACGCAGGGATCGTTCCCGACCCGGGCGGCCACCGCCTCCAGCATCGGGCGCACGCGCTGGAAGGCCTCCCGGGGCCCGCCCGGCATCAGGCTGGGTCCCTTGCGGGCGCCCTCCTCCCCACCGGAGACGCCCATGCCCAGGAACTGCAGGCCCCGGGCGGCCAGCGCCGCGGCGCGCCGGTCGGTGTCCAGGTAGTGGGAGTTGCCGCCGTCGATGATCAGGTCGCCCGGCCCCAGCAGCGGCGCCAGCTCGTTGATGACCGCGTCCACCGGGGCCCCGGCCGGCACCAGCAGCATCACCGCCCGGGGGACCCGGAGCAGCGCCACCAGGCCGGGCAGGTCCGGGGCGCCGGCCACCTCCAGGCCCGCGCCCTCCCGCAGCAGCGCGTCCAGCTTGGCCGGGTCGCGGTCGCAGCCCGCCACCGGGAAGCCGCGGCCGGCCGCGTTCAGCAGCAGGTTGCGGCCCATGACCCCGAGCCCGACCATGCCCAGTTCGCAGCGGGGCGCGGATGCCTTCGATGGGGAATCGGTGGGGATCATGATGGCCCTCCAGGGAAGATCAAGCCGTTTTCAAGGCCCGGCCGCTGTAGCCCACCCGCAGGGACCGGGTGAAACGGAACTGGAACCTGTTTTCCACCCTACCGGTGATCAGCAGCTTCAGGAACGGCAAAGTGAACACCCGGGGCCGCACCCCGCGCAGATCGTCCACCGAAAGGCCCTGGCGGGCGCAGATCTCCCTCAGCTCGGAGGGCTTGAGGAACAGGCGGTAAATGTGCATGCGGGGCGGGGTGTTGCGCACGAACCACTCCACCCCCTTGACGGCGATCAGCCAGCTCGCGGCGGTCCGGTTGAAGGTGTGGAAGTACAGCCTCCCGCCGGGCCGGAGCACCCGGGCGGCCTCCCGGATCACCGCCTCCCGCTCCTCGAGGTGCTCCAGGAAATCCATCATGCAGACCACGTCGAACCGCCCGTCCGCGAAGTCCAGGCTGCGGGCGTCCTGCACCAGGTAGGCCACGGAGCTGGTGGGATCGTGCCGCCGCGCCACCTCCAGGCTGTCCCGGGACAGGTCGATCCCGGTGACCCGGTGGCCCGCCGCCGCCAGCGGGTTGGCCATGAGCCCGGCGCCGCAGGCCACGTCCAGGATCTCCAGGGGGCGCGGCCCGGAGAGGGACTCCAGCTCGGCCAGCACCCATCCGGCGCGCAGCCGGGTCTCCGCCCGGAGCAGCGCCACCGGGTCATCCTGCGCCTGGTACCAGCGTTCGCCGAGCTGGTCGTAGATCTCGTTGTTGATGGCCTCCGCCGGGGCTTCCCGGCGGCGCCCGGCGCCGAAGGCGGCCTGCAGCGCCAGGAAGCCGGCCACCGCCAGGGCCTGGGCCAGGAGCATGGCCCGGGCCGGCCCGCGCGGCACCGGGCCGAGCCACAGCCACGCCGCGGCGGTCAGCACCACCGGGTGCAGGATGAACAGCACCGCGTGCAGCCACTGCTCCCCGCCGCCGCACAAGCGCCGGTGGATCAGCTCGTCCTTGGTGATCAGCAGGCAGGAGGCCGCCGCCAGCAGGACGTAGAGCCGGATCCGCCCGGGGACCGGGTCGAGCAGCAGCGGGCAGGCCAGGCAGGCCAGGAACACCACGGTGTCCAGCAGATGCCCCAGCCATTCCCAGCGGGGCACCGGGCGCCGGCGGTGGCAGCCGAATTCGTCCACCCCCATGGCCAGCGCCTGCAGGCCGAACGGCAGGAGCCATAGCAGGTCCCCGCTCATCCCAGCTTGCGTAGCACGGCGCCGGAAACGGTCAGGCCTGGTCCGAACGCCAGCGACACCACTGGGGTGCCGGGCGCGACCGCGTCGTCCAGGAGGATCGCCTGCCACACGTGCGGCAGGGTGGCCGAGGACATATTGCCATGGTTCAGGAGGATGGCGTTGCTGGCCTGCACCTGCCAGGGGCCCAGGCCCAGGTGCTCGGCGATCTCGTCGATGATCCGCGGCCCGCCGGGGTGGATGGCGAACACAGCCCGCCGGCGCATCCCGTCCGGGTCCAGCCCCGCGGCCTCGCCCAGGCGCTCCAGGAAGCCGCCCAGGCAGCCCCGGATGTGGTCCGGCACCTTGCGCGAAAGGGTCATCAGCATGCCCGCGTCCGAGACCATCCAGCTCATGGCGTCGCCGGTGCCCGGCACGATCTCCTCCCGGGCCGCCACCAGTTCCATGCCCCGGTCGCGCACGGTCCTGGAAGCGCGGTAGCGGATCACCCCGTCGGCGAACAGGGTCTGCACGACCAGCTGCTCGGGCTGGTGCTGGGCCGGGTCCAGGTGCAGGGTGCACAGCTCGGTGTGGACCAGGTCCACCTCCCGCTTGCCCGCGGCCAGCAGTCCCGCCGCCAGCCGGATGGCCGGCAGCGAGGCGTAGCAGCCCATGTGGTAGGCGTGGACCACCTCGGTGGCGCGCCCCCAGTCCCGGGCCGCCACCAGCCGCTGGGCCCCGCTGGGCGAGACGTAGCCGGTGCAGGTCACGTGGACGATCACCTCTGGCGGCGCGGTCTCCTCCGCGTAGAACCGCTCGAAGACCTGCCCGGCGATCTCGCCGAAGAACCGGCTGCGCTCGCCGCAGGGACTGCCCGAAGGCCACTGGTCCAGCCGGAAGATCCGCATCCGGTCCCAGTCCCGGTGGGTGAAGTCGTCCAGGTAGGCGTTGCGGAAGCCGATCCGGTCGGTGCTGCAGCCGAAGCGCAGCACCAGCTTGCGCAGCCTGCGCCCGATCGCCTCCCGCTCTTCCGCGGTTTCCGGCCTGGACCGGGCGATCTCGGACCGGGCGTGGGCGGCGGCGATCCATTCCAGGATCTCGCCCTGGCTGGCACGGTGGGTGGGGCGCTGGTTCTGGAAATCGTGCAGGACAACCGGAGAGGGGGGCATCGGTCCGCCTTGGCTGGCTCGATGGTAGGACATCCGGGCCTCCGGCCACGAGGAAAATCTGCCGGTAATTTCCACCCCTTGCAGCCACGGACTCCGCCCATGACGGGATGGACAGGCGCCGGAGGCGGTTATAGTGGGGGTCATGGCCGCCTCCGTCCCCTCCCTCCAGCGTCCGCCGGGCCCCGGCGACGACCTCGGCCTGGGCACCCGGGACGCCGCCCCCCGGGGCGTGAACAAGGACGGCAGCTTCAACATCCGGCGCACCGGCGCGCCCCGGTTCCGGCCCTACGAGCTCTACCACCAGCTGATCACCATGTCCCTGCCCCGCTTCGCCCTGATCCTGCTGGGCGGCAACCTGCTGGCCAACCTGCTGTTCGCCGGCATCTACCTGGCCGTGGGCATGGAGCACTTCGACCGCGCCGGCGGGCCGGCCCTGCTGGACCGGTTCCTGGACGCGTTCTTCTTCAGCGCCCAGACCCTCACCACCGTCGGCAACGGCGCCATCCACCCGGTGGGCGCCCTGTCCAGCTCCGTGGCCGCCCTGGAATCCATGCTCGGCCTGCTGGGCTTCGCCCTGGCCACCGGCCTGCTCTACGGCCGGTTCTCCCGGCCCCACGCGCGGATCCTGTTCAGCCGCCGGGCGGTGATGGCTCCGTACCGGGACGGCCTCACCGGATTCATGTTCCGGCTGGTGAATGAGCGCAGCAACCAGCTGATCGAAGTGGAGGCCAGCGTCAGCCTGTCCCTGCGCGACCCGCGCACCGGCGAGCACAGCTTCAGCCCCCTGTCCCTGGAGCGCAAGCGGATCAACCTGTTCCCGTCCAACTGGACCATCGTCCACGCCATCACCCCCGACAGCCCCCTGGCGGGCATGGGCGAAGCCGACCTGGCCGAGGCCGGCGCCGAGTTCATCGTCCTGATCAAGGCCTTCGACGACACCTTCGCCCAGACCGTCTACGCACGAACCTCCTACAAGAGCGAGGAGATCGTCTGGGGCATGCGCTTCGCGCCCATGGTCTCGCCCCGGGACGCAAGCGGCATGGCGGTGGTGGACCTGGCGCGGCTGGACCGGCTGGAGGCGCCGGCGGGCTAACCCACCCGCTCCCGGATGAACGCCTTCACCCGCTCCACATCCGCCGGCATCACCGTGACCCGCTGCGGCCGCTGCTCGATGTCCCGGAACCGCTCGGGGCACTCCGGCTTCCTCCCCAAGGCTTCGACAATGGTCTGCTCGAACTTGATCGGCAGCGCGGTCTCAAGGCACACCAGCGGCACCCCCGGGTCCCGGTGCTCCAGCCCGACCTTGAGCCCGTCGGCGGTGTGCGGGTCGATCTCGACGCCGTGCTCCCGCCACACCCGGCGGATGGTGGCGATCCGGTCGGCGTGGGTGCTCCTGCCCGAGCAGAAGCCGAACTCGGCGATCCGTTCGAAGTGCGGCGTGCCGGAGAGGTCGAAGCTGCCGCCGGCCTCCACCTTGGCCCACAGCGCCCGCACCGTGGCGGCGTCCCGGCCCACCAGGTCGAACACGAACCGCTCGAAGTTCGAGGCCCGGGAGATGTCCATGGACGGGCTGGAGGTGGCGTGGGTGCGCTCGACGCCGCGGGGGGCGTAGACCCCGGTGCGGAAGAACTCGTCCAGCACGTCGTTCTCGTTGGTGGCCAGGACCAGCCGGCGGATGGGCAGCCCCATGGAGCGGGCCACGTGACCGGCGCAGATGTTGCCGAAATTGCCCGAGGGCACCGCGAACGAGACCTGCTCCCGGTCGGACGAGGTGGCGGCGAAGTAGCCCTTGAAGTAGTACACCACCTGGGCCATCAGCCGGGACCAGTTGATGGAGTTCACCGTGCCGATGCGGTGCCGCTGCTTGAAATCCGGATCGTTGGAGACCGCCTTGACGATGTTCTGGCAGTCGTCGAACATGCTCTCGATGGCAAGATTGAAGATATTGGGCTCGTCCAGGCTGTACATCTGCGCCCGCTGGAACGCGCTCATCCGGCCGTGCGGGCTGAGCATGAACACCCGGATGCCGGCCTTGCCGACCATGGCGTACTCCGCCGCGGAGCCGGTGTCGCCCGAGGTGGCGCCCAGGATGTTCAGCTCGCTGCCGCTGCGCACCAGGGCGTACTGGAACAGGTTGCCCAGCAGCTGCAGGGCGATGTCCTTGAAGGCCAGGGTCGGGCCGTTGGACAGGCCCAGGATGTGCACGCCCGGCTCCAGGGTCCGCAGCGGCGTGATGTCGGCCGAACCGAACACCTCGGCGGTGTAGGTGCGGCGGACCATCGCCTCCAGGTCCGCCTCCGGGAGGTCGGTGGCGAACTTGCGGATGAGCTCGAAGGCCAGGTCCGGGTAGGCCAGCCCCCGCCAGCGGGCCAGCTCGGCGGCGCTCACCTGGGGGTAGCGCTCGGGCAGGAACAGGCCGCCGTCCGGCGCCAGCCCGCCCAGCAGGGTATCGGTGAACGGCCTGGGGGGGCAGCCGCCCCGGGTGCTGATATTCTCCACGACTGCATCCTCCGCTGGCCCCGTGCCTTGGACAGTCTATCCCGGCCGGGCCGTTCCATGAAAATGGGGGGGCCGAGGCCCCCCCATTTTCATTTTCAGGATCGGGCTCAGCCCTTGGGCACGGTGCCGACCACGCCCTTGACGTAGTAGTCGATGGCGCCCAGATCGGCGTCGCTCATCACCTTGCCGGCCGGAACCTTGACCGTGCCGTCCTGGGCGAGCACGGGGCCCTGGAAGGCGTGCACCTTGCCGGCCTTCATCTCGGCCATCACCTTGTCCACGTAGGAGCGGACGTCCTTGGGCACGGCGGCGTTGTAGGGGGCGATCTTGATCATGCCCTCCTTCAGGCCGTCCCAGACGTTGGGCCCGATGCCCTTGCCGGCCAGCACGTTCTCGACCGTCTTGGTGTAGTAGTTGGACCAGTCGGTGATGTCGCCGCTGAGCTGGGAGGTGGGGCCGTACTTGCTCATGTCGGAGTTGTAGGAAAAGCTGAAGACGTTCTTGCCGGCCTTGTGCTGCTCTTCCACGGTCTGCACCACCACGGTGGAGTCGGTGTGCTGGGTGATCATGTCGGCGCCCTGGGAGATCAGGCTCATGGTGGCCTCGCGCTCCTTGCCGGGGTCGAACCAGGAGTTCACCCACACCACGTGCACTTCGGCCTTGGGATCCACGCTGCGCATGCCCTGGGTGAAGGCGTCGATCGCCATCATCACTTCGGGGATGGGGAAGGCGCCGACGAAGCCGGCCACGTGGCTCTTGGTCATCTTGCCGGCGATGACGCCGTTCAGGTAGCGGCCCTCGTAGAACCGGCCGTTGTAGGTGGCCATGTTCTTGCCGGACTTGTAGCCGGTGGCGTGGAAGAAGGACACGTTGGGGAAGGCTTCGGCCACCTTGGCGGTGGGGTTCATGTAGCCGAAGGAGGTGGTGAAGATCATCTTGCAGCCGTCGGTGGCCAGGTTGCGGATCACCCGCTCGGCGTCGGCGCCTTCTTCCACGTTCTCGACGATCTGGGTGGTCACCTTGCCCTTGAGCGCGGCTTCCATCGCCTTGCGGCCCAGGTCGTGCTGGTAGGTGTAGCCGGCGTCGCCGATGGGGCTGACGTAGACGAACCCGACCTTGACCGGGGCTTCGGCGAACAGGAGCGTCCCGCCGACCAGCATGAGTGCGAGCTTGCGCATTGCCATAGGATGTTACCTCCAGAAATTAGGGGAATGGGCCGCCGCGAAAGGGCGGGCGTGGTGGGGATTGCTAGCATTCAAGAATATAAGTTACCGTAGGGGGCAAGCCCCCGACGGTAACTAAACGTCCGGAAGGAAGGGTTGTCCGAGGGACGCAGGGGAATTCAGCCTGATGGTACTCCGATTATGGGAAATCAGCACCAGTACCAGGATGGTGGCCAGGTACGGCAGCGAGGAGAGCCACTGGGCCGGGACATTCAGGTGGATGCCGGAAGCCTGGACGAACATCTGGGCGATCATGCAGCCGCCGAACAGGTAGGCGCCCACCAGCACCCGCGCCGGACGCCAGGTGGCGAACACCACCAGGGCGATGGCGATCCAGCCCTTCCCGGCGACCATGCCCTCCACCCAGAGCGGGGTGTAGAACACCGACAGGAAGGCGCCGGCGATGCCCGCCATGGCGCCGCCGAACAGCACCGCCTGGTAGCGGATCCGCAGCACGCCGTAGCCGATGGCGTGGGCCGAGACCGGCGCCTCGCCCACCGCCCGCAGCACCAGCCCGGGCTTGCTGCGGTACAGGAACCAGGCCACCGCCGCCAGCAGCACCCAGGAGAAGTAGACCAGCAGCTGCTGGTGGAACAGGGCCGTGCCCAGGACCGGGATCCGGGACAGCAGGGGCAGGGCGAACGGCTTGCCCGCCACCAGCGAGGTGGATTCCAGCGGCTTGCCGATGAAGGCCGCGAGCCCCACCCCGAAAATGGACAGGGCCAGCCCGCAGGCCACCTGGTTGGCCACCAGGGTGAGGGCGGCCACCCCGAACAGCAGCGACATGGCCATGCCCGCGCCCATGCCGGCCAGGACGGCCAGGAAGTAGTTCTGGGTGGCGTGGGCGACCGCGAAGGCGGCCACAGCCCCCACCGACATCATGCCCTCGACGCCCAGGTTCAGCACGCCGGCCTTTTCCGTGACCAGTTCGCCCAGGCCGGCGATGATCAGCGGCGTCCCGGCCATCACGGTGGCGGAGACGATGGAAGTCAGGAGATCGATTCCCATGGTCCGCCCCTACGGCCGGCGCGCGACGCGGCGCAGCCGATAATTGATGAACACGTCCGACGCCAGCAGGAACAGCAGCAGCATGCCCTGGAACACGTTGGAGAGGGCGAACGGCAGCCGCAGGTACTGCTGCACCTGCTCGCCGCCCATGTAGATCAGGGCCAGCAGCAGGCTGGAGAAGAAGATGCCGATGGGACTGAGCCGGCCCACGAAGGCCACGATCATGGCGGTGAAGCCATAGCCGGGGGAAATGTGCTCGGTGATCTGGCCCACCGGGCCGGCCACCTCGGACATGCCGGCGATCCCGGCCATGGCGCCCCCGGCCAGCATGCCCAGCCAGATCGCGCGCTTGGCCGAGAAGCCGGCGTAGCGCCCGGCGTGCTCGGCCTGGCCGGCCACCTTCATCTGGTAGCCCATGAAGCTCCGGTTCATGAACACCCAGCCCGCCACCAGCGCGGCCAGGGCGATGAACAGGGCGGTGTTGACCCGGGAGCCCTGGACCAGCACGGGCAGCATGGCGTGGGACTGGAACATCCGGGTCTGGGGGAAGTTGAACCCTTCGGGGTCCTTCCACGGGCCGTGCACCAGCCAGGACACGGCCAGCTGGGCTACGTAGACCAGCATCAGGCTGGTGAGGATCTCGTTGGCGTTGAAGCGGGTGCGCAGCCAGGCCGGGATGCCCGCCCACGCCATGCCGCCCAGGGCGCCGGCCGCGACCATGGCCGGCAGCAGGAGATGGCTCTGGCTGTGCGGGAAGTGCAGCGCCACCGCGCCCCCGGCCAGGGCGCCCACCAGGAACTGGCCTTCGGCGCCGATGTTCCAGACGTTGGCCCGGAAGCCCACCGACAGGCCCACGGCGATCAGCATCAGCGGCGTGGCCTTGAGGAACAGCTCGGACACGCTGTACAGGTCCTTGACCGGGTTCAGGAAGAAGATCCGGAACCCGCTGAAGGGATTGATGCCCAGGAGGTAGAACAGCAGCATGCCGCTGGCCAGCATCATGCCCACCGCGATGAGCGGGGACAGGTAGCGCATGAGGGAGCTCGGCTCGGGCCGTTGTTCGAACTTAAGCCACATGGTTGACCTCTCCCGGGGCGGTGGCGTCGGGCCAGAGGCCGCTCATCCAGATGCCGATCTCCTCCACCCCGGTCTCCGAGGTGACCTTGGTGGGCGACAGGGTGCCCTTGGCGATCACCACCAGCCGGTCGCAGATCTCGAACAGCTCGTCCAGCTCCTCGGAGATCACCAGGATGGCCGTGCCCGAATTGCGCAGCTCCAGCAGCTGCCGGCGGATGAACGAGGCGGCCCCCACGTCGACGCCCCAGGTGGGCTGGGCCAGGACCAGCAGCTTGGGATCCTGCATGATCTCCCGGCCGACGATGAACTTCTGCAGGTTGCCGCCGGACAGGGACTTGGCTTCCGATCCCGCCCCGCCGCACTTCACGTCGAAGCGCTTGATGCATTCCTGGGCGAACCGCCTGGCCGCGCCGAACCGGATCATGCCGCTGATCAGCATGCCCTTGCGGTAGGCGGTGAGCAGGATGTTCTCGGTCAGCGACAGCCGCGGCACCGCGCCCCGGCCCAGCCGTTCCTCGGGCACGAAGCACATGCCCAGGCCGCGGCGCCGCGCGGCGTTCATGCGCCCCACCGAGATGCCGCACATCTGCACCGCGTGCTTGTGCGCCTGCGGCTGCTCGCCGGAGATGGCCTTGAGCAGCTCCTGCTGGCCGTTGCCGGAGACCCCGGCGATGCCGACGATCTCGCCGCTGCGCACTTCCAGGTGGATGTTCTTCAGGTTGATGCCGAACGGGTCCTCGGTGGGCTGGGTGAGGCCGTCCAGCCGCAGCCGCACCTCGCCGCCCTCCGCGGGCTCGCCGTGGTGGATCACCGGCAGGTCTTCGCCGATCATCATCCGGGCCAGGGTCTTGGGCGTCTCGTTGCGGGGATCGCAGGTGCCGGTCACCCTGCCCGCGCGCAGGATGGTGGCGGTGTGGCACAGCTCCTGGATTTCGTCCAGCTTGTGGCTGATGTAGAGGATGCTCACCCCTTCCGAGGCCAGCTGGCGCAGGGTCTCGAACAGCTTGCGCACCGCCTGGGGCGTCAGCACCGAAGTGGGCTCGTCCAGGATCAGCAGCCGGGGGTTCTGCAGCAGGCAGCGGATGATCTCCACCCGCTGGCGCTCGCCCACCGACAGCGCGTGCACCAGCCGGCGGGGATCCACCGGCAGCCCGTAGCGCTCGGAGACTTCGACGATGCGCCTGGACAGGCCGGCCAGGTCGAACCGGCCGGGGATGGCCAGGGCCACGTTCTGGGCCACGGTGAGGGTCTCGAACAGGGAGAAGTGCTGGAACACCATGCCGATGCCCAGCTCCCGGGCGTGGCCGGGGCTGGTCACGTTGACCGATTTGCCCTCCCAGCGGATCTCGCCGGCGTCGGGGCGGATGACCCCGTAGATGGCCTTCATGAGGGTGGACTTGCCGGCGCCGTTCTCGCCGACCACCGCGTGGATCTCGCCGGGCATCACCGTCAGGTCCACGCCATCGTTGGCCACCACCGAGGGGTAGACCTTGCGCATGCCCCTGAGGGTAAGCCGGGGGGTCAGCCGGGGCGTTTCAGTGCTGGGTTGGGTCATGGGAGGTCCGCCAGGTCAACGAGGCAATCAGGCAACGGGACATTCCGGCGTCCGGAGGAGACTTCCCGGGACGGGCAACGATCGGCCTATTTGAAAGAGGGTTCGCAATAGTGTAAAAAATTTTTCAAAGAAGTCAAAATTTTTCTCATCACCCTCCCGCACGGGCGGATCAGACCCGGTCCGAATTTTCGCTTTCAATCCGCTGCAATGCCTAGTTTAACGCCTCGGGAAATCAGCTTCTTGTAAAAACAGCATCAAAAGGAAAGGCCGTGCCGGCCTTGAACGCGCCCGGCATTATTGTTTTTCGGCCCGGGACTTGTCACGGTTTTTTCTGGGTTGCGGGTATGGCCGCCCGCAGTTCGGCCAAGGTCCGGCGTCCGGCCGAGGCAAGGAACAGGTGGTCGCCCAGAGCCGTCACCAGGCTGAAGCCAAGTTCCGCCATGCGCTGGGCGTAGGCCGGGCTGCCGGTGTGGATCCCGGCCGGGATCCCGCGGCGCCGGCAGCCGTCCAGGATCACCCCGAGGGTGTCCAGCAGGATGGGATCGGTCTTGTCCTGGCCCGGCGGCAGGCCCAGGGTCAGGGAGAGGTCGGACGGGCCCACGTAGATCCCGTCCAGGCCAGGGGTCGACAGGATGGCGTCCAGGTTGGCCACCGCCTCCCTGGTCTCGATCATGGCCAGTGCCAGCACCGTGCCGTCGGCCTGGGCGTGGTAGTCCGGCCCGCCGTAGAGCTCGGCCCGGATCGGGCCGGAGCTGCGGTAGCCCCGGGGGGCGTAGCGGCAGGCGCCCACGAACCGCTCGCAGGCCTGCCGGTCGTTGACCATCGGGCAGATGATGCCGTAGGCGCCGGCGTCCAGGGCCTTCATGATGGTCCCGGGCTCGTTCCAGGGCACCCGGACCATGGGCGTCGCCGGGGTGGTGGAGATGGCGGTGAGCATCTCCACCATGGCCTCATAGCCGATCAGGCCGTGCTGGGTGTCGATCACCAGGGAATCCCAGCCCATGTGCGCCATCAGTTCGGCGGAGAAGCCGCTGGGAATGGCGCACCAGCCGTTGATGGCCACCCCGCCCGCCGCCCAGATCTCCCGCACACGGTTCGGTCTCATGATTCGCTCCTGGAATCAGTTTAGCGCGGGCGCGCTATGCTGGTCTCCCGCCTGGAGGTATCGCCATGTCCAGCCAAGAACAGCGGATGCTGGTTTGCCGCGCCAAGTATCTCCTGCCCCTGGCGGCCCCGGACCGGAGCCGGCGCATCCAGGACGGCTACGTGCTGGCCCAGGGCGAGCACATCCTGGAGGCCGGGCCCTACTCCGCCGAGACCGGGCGCCGGCTCCTGGAGAGCTGGGGCGACCGGCTGGAGATCCTGCACACCCGCCGGGAGCTGCCCTCGGACGACGCCATCCCCATGCAGGACATGCTGCTGCTGCCGGCCTTCGTCAAGGCCCACGGCCACGACCACGAGCAGCCGCTGATCGGCATCGCCAAGGACGAGCCGCTCACCGCCTGGCTGGACCACGCGGTGAACCCGTTCACCGGCTTCCTCAACGCCCGGCGGGCCGAGCTCACCGGGCGGCTGGGCTGCAGCCCGCAGCTGGCCAGCTACCGCATGGCCCGGGTGTGCGACATCCACTACGGCATCACCGCCTCCATGGTCCACCACTGCAACTGGAACAAGTTCCACCTGGAGGACATCGCCGCCGCCAACGAGGCCGCCGGCACCACCATGATCGTCGCCATCGGCGGCCAGGACCGGTTCTACGCCACCGAGCTGCTGGACCGGCCCGGGGACGCGCTGAAGCGGCTGGAGCGGGGCCTGGAACTGCAGGCCGGATGCCTTCGCACCCGGTTCGTGCCCGGGCCGGACCAGTGCTTCTCCAACAGCCGGGCCTCGCTGGTACCGCAGAAGGCCTGGGCCCGGGAGCACGGCACCCTGTTCCACATCCACAGCTCCGAGGAGCCCAACACCACCCGCTGGTTCACCGAATCCATCGAGCCGGGGCTGACGCCGGTGGAGTACTTCCAGGAGATCGGCATCCTGGACGCCGGCACCGTGCTGGCCCACCAGGTGAACTGCGGCCCCCGGGACGTGGCGATCATCAAAGCCAGCGGCGCCGCGGTGGTGCACAACCCCCTGGCCAACACCATCCTGGGCTCGGGCATGCCGCCGCTCATGGACATGGTCCGGGCCGGGATCCCGGTGGCCATCGCCACCGACGGCTCGGGCTCGGCCGACAACCAGAACATCATCGCTGCCGCCCGGCTGGCGGCCCAGTACCAGAAGGCCCTGCACCAGGACGCCACCCTGCTGCCCTCCCAGCAGCTGCTGGAGATGATCACCGTGGCCCCCAGCCGGATCCTGCGGCTGAACCAGGGCGAGCTGGCCGAAGGACGGCAGGCCGACTGGCTGCTGCTGGACCTGGCCCGGCCCAACCTGGTGCCGACCCGGCTGGACAACCTCACTGAGAACCTGATCTGGGCCGCGGATGGCGCCGAAGTGGACACGGTGGTGGCCAGCGGGCGGCTGCTGAAACATGACGGGGTGATCCTGCCGTTCCTGGACGGGACGCGGCCGGAGGCGGTGATGGCGCAGGTGCAGGCGCTGTCGGAGTGGTACGCGGACTACCGGCGGACCGCGCCGGAGGTGCGCGGCACGGGGGCGCATGCCTGAGGGTGCGATCGCCCGGGTTGCCTGGTGGACGTCGTTTGTTGTTTACAAAATCTTTGCGAGACAGGCGGAACCATCCTATTTATAGTTGTTAAATAGAAGATGGGGACGTCATGAAAATTCGGAGAAAGATCGAGCTGGCCGGTCTGTCCGCCATGCTGCTGCTCTGCGCGGCGATCTTCGGCGTGGGTTACGCGCTCCTCTCCTCCCATTTCCGCGCCCAGGCCGACCAGAGCCTGCAGCAGAAGGCCAGGGTGGTCCAGACCCTGATGCTCTCCCGGCTCAAGGGTGGCGACAGCCCGGAGGAGACCCGCGCCTTCGTGGACCAGGTCAAGGACCTGATGGACGTGGAGTGCACCTTGTTCCAGGGCGATCTCCGCATCGCCACCACCCTGGCCAACCCCGACGGCTCCCGGGCCACCGGCACCAGGCTCACCAACCCGGCGGTGCTGGACCGGGTACTGCGGGGCGGCGGGGACTACCACGGCAGCAACGTCATCCTCGGCCAGGCCTTCGCCACAGTCTACACGCCGCTCAAGGATGCCGGCGGCGCGGTCACCGGCATGCTGTTCCTGGGCGCGAGCCAGGCCGCCATCAGCGCCGCCTACCACAGTCTGGTGCTGGCGCTGCTGGCCACCACCGCCCTGTTCCTGGTGCTGGTGGGCCTGTTCTCCAGCCGGGTCATCAAGGGCATCACCGGGCCGGTGGAGGCCGTGGGCCGGGTGCTGGGGGCGGTGGCCAAGGGCGACCTGACCGTGCACGCCGAAGTCAGGTCCCGGGACGAGCTGGGCGCCATGGGCGCGGCGGTCAACGCCACCATCGAGGAACTGCGCACCAGCATGGACGGCATCAAGGCCATCGCCGACCAGACCGCGGCCAGCGCCGTAGACCTTTCGGCGGCCTCGGGGCAGCTGGCCTCGGCCACCAGCGAGATCAGCGGCGGCGCCGGCCTGCAGCAGACGGCCATGGCCCGCTCGTCCAGGGACCTCAACGCCATGGCCGCGGCCATCGACGGGGTGCTGGCCCAGACCGCCCGCTCCGGCGAGCTCACCGACCGCACCCTGCAGGTGATCGCCGAGGGCCGGGCCCACATGGACGCCACGGTGGCGACCATGGCCGGCATCGTCGAGGCCTCGGCCCAGGTGGCCGGCATCACCCGGGTCATGTCCGACCTGGCCCGGCAGACCAACCTGCTCTCGCTGAACGCCGCCATCGAGGCGGCCAAGGCCGGCCAGCACGGCAAGGGCTTCGCGGTGGTGGCCGACGAGATCCGCAAGCTGGCCGAGCGTTCCGCCCATTCGGCCAAGGAGATCGCGGGACTGATCCAGCAGAGCGGCGAGCGCGGCGAGGCCGGCAGCCGGGAAGTGGCCACGGTGCATGGCATCCTGGCCGAGATCGAGCGCAACGCCCAGGCCTACGCCGCCATCGCCCGGGAATCCTCCCGGT
>Ga0316217_10000345_pt1 | contig 68169 bp, 59 predicted proteins | sample 1anoAmetaG_FD_203633 | JGI IMG/M metagenome (GOLD analysis project Ga0316217, IMG submission 203633) | Freshwater microbial communities from Trout Bog Lake, Wisconsin, USA - 1anoA | ecosystem: Environmental > Aquatic > Freshwater > Lake > Hypolimnion/Profundal zone | place: USA: Wisconsin... | reverse complement strand
TTTCATCGAACACCTCGGCGACTTTCCCCGACCGGCGGGCCACCCAGAGCAGGATTGGTTTGAACCGCCCCAACAACGAACGGTTCTGCATGGCGCGGTTCATCTTCCTTCCAAACCCCGCGTCGCCTCCTTGAGGGACTGCACGAGTTTCTTGTTTTTGTGGCTTCGGCTGCCATAGAGCCGCGCACTGAAGACGGTAATGATTTCCAGCACATCCCGGGTCAGGTCCTCCTCATAGCTGGAGTCCTCGCTTCGGTTGATGATCACGACCTCGGTACCAAAATGCTCGCAGAGGGAGAACACGATTTCCGCCCCGAAACGAAGCAACCGGTCCTTGTGGGTCAGCACCAGGCGAGCCACCGCCCCGCTGCAGATCCGCTTGATGAGGACACGCAGACCGCGCTTATCGTAATTCAAGCCTGAGCCCAGGTCCTGGAGCACCTCGTGTTCCCACCCATGAGCCGTGCAGTAGTCCGAAAGAACACGGATCTGCCGTACCAGATCCTCCTTCTGGTCATGGCTGGATACGCGGGCGTAGCCCACGGAAACGCGAAGTTCAGGGCCTCCACGGCCGAGGGTATGGACGAGGCCACGGAGCTGGTCGAGATCGTATCGGCGATGCCCGCCGTTGGTCCTAAATGATTCGATCAGGCCTTCCCGTTCCCACCGACCTAACGTGGAAGCGTTCACGCCAAGGACATGCGCTGCTTCGGAAATTGAGGATCGCATGTCGGTAGTTTTAACTTGTGATTTTAGGCAAGAATAGACAAATTTGAGTAATTTTTATAATTCAGTTAGGACCCCCTCCCCGCACCTCTCCACCACCTGGAAGCTCAGCCGCAGGGCCTGGGCCCTGAGCCAGGCCATGTACCAGGGGAACCCGCGGAAGTTCAAGCGCAACCTGCGGTGGGCATTGACGGTGGCGGTTCGCCGGGCGGTCACCCAGCCGTGGTTCGAACGCCTCGCGAAACTGCACAACTACGGCAAGCTCACCACCCAGGACTCCTTGAACGCCGCCCGGGTCTATACGGTGGATGACACCAGCACCAAGGACGAGCCGGCCGTGGCCGTCGGGCTGGGCTGCACCCTTAACCCGCACCTCAGCCTCGAGGCCCGGTCCGTCCTCGCCAGCTACCGGGCCCTGAGCTACAACACCCTGGAATTGGCCGTGGTACTCAGCTACTGAGGGAGCTTCAGGCCCTCAGGGCATGGCACTGCCGCCCCTGGACATAGGTGGCCCGGACCATCGCGGGGTCGGCGCGGTACAGCAGCCGGGAGAGCACCTCTCCGGCAGGTTCCTCAAGCCGGTTCTCGGCCGGGTCGACCCTGCTGGGATCCACCACGATGAAGTCCGCGTCCTTGCCGGGCTCCAGGCTGCCCAGGGTGGCTTCCAGGCCCAGGGCCCGGGCGCCGTGGAGGGTGGCGAGGTGGAAGGCCTCGGCGGGGGTGATGGGTTCGTCGGGCGCCAGATCCAGGGCCTGGTCCAGGCGGGCGCGCAGGGCGGGGTCCAGGTCCGCCAGACCGTCCAGGCGCTGGGCCTGGATCTTCTGCAGGGCCCAGCGGAGCTTGGAGGCGTTGCAGGCGGTGGCCATCTCGCCCCACAGATCGAGGCTCGGGCCGCCCCCCACATCGGAAGCCAGGCCCACGGACAGGCCCTCGTTCAGCCAGCGGCGCAGGGGCATGATGCCGCTCTTGATGAATTCGTTGGAGCGTGGGCAGTGGACGAGGGTGGCGCCGCTGCTGCGCAGCACCTCACGCTCGGAGGGCGCCAGGTGGATGCAGTGGCCCAGGAGGGTGCGGGGACCGAGCATGCCGGCGGCGGCATAAACGTCCGTGTAGTCCTTGGCCTCCGGGAAGAGTTCCCGCACCCGCTGGATCTCGTCGCGGTTCTCGCTCAGGTGGGTCTGGATGTAGGCGCCGTGCCGCTCCGCCGCCCGGGCGAGGCCCGTCATGAGCTCCATGGAACACACCGGGGCGAAGCGGGGGGTGAAGGCGTACTGGAGCCGGCCGCCGTCCCGGCCGTGCCAGGTCTGGCAGAGCTCCTCGGACTGGGCCAGGGAAGTCTGGGTGTCCTCCAGCAGGGCTGGGGGCGTGTGGCGGTCCATCATCACCTTGCCCAGGACGCCCCGGATGCCGCAGGCCTCCGCCTCCCGGAAGGCCCGGTCCGCGGCCTCCTGGTGGACCGTGAGGTAGACCACGGAGGTGGTGGTGCCCAGGGCCAGCTGGTCCCGGAAGTAGAGCCGCGCCGCCCGGGCCGCCACCTCGGGGTCCCGGAAGCGGGCCTCGGCGGGGAAGATGTGCTGCTCAAGCCAGGGCAGCAGCTCCAGGCCGTCCAGGGCCACGCACTCGTACTGGGGCAGGTGGGAATGGAGATCGATGAGCCCCGGCAGGATCCAGAAGGGCCGCAGGTCCAGGACCTCCGCCTCCGGATGTTCGTTCGCCACGGCCTGGAAGGGCCCCGCCGCCAGGATCCGTCCGCCAACGTCCACGAGCAGGCCGCCATCAGGAATGTCCTTCAGGCGGGCAGGCGCCTCTGGGCTCAGCAGGTGAGCACGATACAACACGTCCGTTCTCCACAAGAATGGCCGGCACTCGGGTCGGCGCAAAACAGCAGGAAGATATCACGGAACTTAACCATTGGTCACGACCAGGCGAAAATTACTGGAATTCACCAGATATCCTCTGGTATTCTCTTGTTGACTACCTGTTACTACCTATACTTGCTGTAAGGGTTTGTATAATGGATATTAATGCCATTGTCGCCAGTCCACTTGAACTCATGGGGGTCCGTTTCGTCGTGATCCCGGAGACGGACTATCAGAATCTCCTCCGGCTGTCCGTGGGCCATTCCGAGCTTGACAAGGAACTCTTCGACCTGGACAAGCTCGAGGACGCCGAAACGTTCATGGCCACGACCATCGGCGAGGATCTGAGGGCGGCTCGGGAAACGGCCGGTTTGACCCAGGCGGAGCTCGCCCGGAAACTCCGGAAGAGCCAAGCCCTCGTCAGCGCCGCAGAGCGAGGCACCACTCAGGTCGGGTTGCGCTACGTCGAAAGTGTCCTCAAAGTCTGTGGCCTGCCGAAAAACTGGAAGCCTGCCCAACTCCCTTAATGCTCGTGCACCGCCCGGATGAACCCCAGCGCCCGGTCCTTCTCGCCGTCCATGATCACGTCCAGGACGCAGCCGGGGAAGACCTGCTCCACGTCGATGACCCGCACGGCCCGCTCCAGGCGCATGTGCTCGGGCACCAGCTGCGTCAGGACGCTGGGGCTGTTGCGGAGGAACTCCTCGTTGAAGATGTTGCCCTCCTCGTCGGGGTAGAGGGCCAGGTAGTGGATGCGGGCCTCCACCAGGTCCTGGAAGAAGTGGGTGCCGAAGGAGAGGTCGGGGACGTAGTTGCCCTTCTTCCGGGCGATCTCCACCAGGAGGGCGGTGTTGTTGATGCCGGAGTAGGTGATGCCCACCCCCAGGGTCACGTCCCCGCGGCTGCCCCAGCGGCCGGGACCCATGAGGATGAACTTGCGCCGGGGCAGGATGGCGTTGAGGCGGTTCACCGCGTCGGCGATGCCGTGGAGGTCGGCGAGGTCGGGCACGTTGCGGTACTCTTCGGGATCCACGTAGACGAGGTAGTGGATGCCCTCCACGCAGCCGTTGGTGACGAACTTGCTCGCCGAGAAGATCTTGTGGTCGAAGGAGACCTTGGTGGGGATCTGCATCTTCCCCTCGTCCCCCATGCGGCTCTGGGGCCGGCACTGGAGCAGGTAGAGGTTGGAGCCGTCGTGGGCGAACTCCATGTCCACGCTGGTGCCCAGGGCCTCCTGGAGGATGCCCAGGATGGTGCGGATCTGGGGCACGAAGTCCGTGCGTTCCATGAGGCCCGCGAAGGTCACCACCAGGTCGTCCTTGGCGGTGCTCATCATGCCCTTCATGGGCTTTTTCAGGAAGCCGTCATCGAAGATCGAGACGATCTGCTCCAGCAGCGGGTATTCCTCGCCGCATTCCTTCAGCAGGTCGGGGATGCTGTGGGTCTCGAAGCGCCCGGTCTCCAGGTTGATGACGTCCAGGTTGCTCTGGGCGTAGTGGCACACCTGGTCGGGCGTGACGTTGACCCGGAGGTTGGGCTGGCCGGGGCTCATCATGAAGGGGAAGTCGTTGCCCATGCGGTCCACCGCCCGGGTGCCCAGGCCCGCCACCATGCGCACGATGCCGTCCTCCCGGCGGAGGCGGGGGGACCAGCGGAACTCGTTGTGGCTGAAGGCCACGCCGGCGAAGGCCGGGAAGAAGTAGTGGCCCACCTGGCGGCCCACCACCTTCTGGATGATGATGCCCATCTCCTCCACGAAATCCAGGAGGTTCCGCTCGGCGCGGTACTGGATGGGATCCGGACCGAAGACGGAGGCGTACACTTCGCACACCGCGTCGACCAGGGCCTCCAGGCGGTCCTCCCGGCTGCCGATGTTGGCCAGGAAGAGGCTGCGGTACTTGCCCGAGAAGGCCATGCCCTCGCTGTCCTCCAGGAGGCTGGAGCTGCGCACGATAAGCGGGCCTTCCCCCAGGTCGTCCATGGCGAACTGGATCTGCTGGTACATCTCCGGCGAGAAGAAGGAGTTCTTGAAGACCTGCTCCAGGTAGGGGAAGGTCTGGCGGACCTGCTCGATGGGGCTGAACTTGAGGCTCCAGAGGTCCTCGAGGCTGTTGTGGCGCAGGAAGTTGTAGATGCCGTCGGACGTGATGTACCAGGTCTTGGGGGTGCGGATGGACTCGATCTGCGGGTTGCCCTTGGCCATGCGCTTTAGGATGCGGGCGGCCAGGATCAGGCCGGCGGCCTTGCCCCCCAGCTTGCCGTCCCCCTGGGCGGGGCCCCCCACATGGCGGAGGATCTTCCCGAAGTCGTAGACGCTGAGGTGCTGCTTGGCGATGCCGATGAACTTCAGGTTCTCGGTGAGGAAGCGCCGGATGAGGGCCACCCGGACGTTCGTGTCGTCCTGGAAGGCCAGGGCCGGCTGGTCCTCCCGGGTCTCCCGGCAGAAGCGATCCACGATCTCGGCGATCTCCACCAGGGGGATGTTGCGCTTTTCCGTGGCCAGGGCCAGGAAGCTCAGCTTGTCCTGGCGCATCCACTGCTTCAGGAGGTCCGTGAGTTCGGCGTCCGGGAAGACGATGGAGGCGATGTCCTCGATCTCCCGGTAGGTCTCGGCCATGTTGGTCAGGTCCTGCTTGGGCAGGGGCGCGTTGGAGCCGTGGGAGGAAGCCTCCCCCTGGGCGTAGATGGCCGGATCGAAGCGGGCGATCATCTTCTGCACGCCGGGGACGCCCAGCTTGGTGGCATGGTTCATGAGCCGGCGGATGAGGCGGTGGTGCAGGGGCGGATCGATGGCCGTGAGCAGGTCCAGGATGTAGCGCCACTCCTGCTTGCCCCCCGGGGCCGCCGGCGGGGGCGGGGGCAGCATCCTTTCGCTCTTCTGGGCGATGCGCACTTCCGCCAGCTTGCCCAGCTTCTGGGCCGTGAGATCCACCAGCTTCTTCTGGTCCAGGTGGAAGGGGCTGCCCGGCGCCCGGGAGGACCGGTTCTCCAGATACACCACTTCCACTTCGCCCAGGGTCTCCCCCTTGACGACGATGGGCGCCCGCAGGGTCCAGGGACTGGGCGTGAACCCCTTGGTCTCGAAGCACTCGCCCCAGAAGTGGATGCGCGCCTGGCACACCTCCTCGTACTTGAAGCCCCGGGGCAATTCCTCCGCCACCACCTGGAGGATCTGCATGAGGGAAAGGTCCTCCCGCCCCAGCAGCGCCGCGATGGCGAAGATGGCCCGGAGTTCGCGCGATTGTGCGTTCTTGACTTCGTTCATGGTTGCTGGGCTCCCGCCTAGGAAAACTCTAGCAGCGATGAACTTTCCGGGTTGCCGCGACGCCCTTGGCGCGGGCGGTTGCACGGCAGGACTCATAGGTCAGGTGTCAGTCGAAATCCGATATAATAATGAATTAATCTTGAAAAATTCCATGTTGATTCAAGCATTTTAAATATGTATTGTGGTTGTTTCAACAGCCTGCGGGTGTGTGATCCGTTTCCGCCAGGGGCTGCATTTCAGATGCCTTTTTTGGAGCCAACCCATGTTCCTTGCCCGATCCTTGCCTCCCGTCCGGGGGCTGCGCCAGGCGCCCCTCTGGGCCGGTTTGTGCCTGGCCCTCGCCTGTGGCGGAACCCGTGACCAGCCCCAGCCCACCATCTCCAGTTTCAAGGCCAGCCCGCCGGAAGTGGAAGTGGGCGAGAAGGCCACCCTCACGGCCGTCTTCGCCAACGGCCAGGGCCACCTCAAGGCCACCCCCATCGCGTCCGGCGCCTCCGTCACCGTGGATCCGCTCGTGGAGGACACCTTCACCCTGACCGTGACCAACGACCAGGGGAAGGCCGTCACCGCCACCACCGCGGTCAAGGTGAAGCCGGGGCTCCTGGTGGAAGTGAAAGGCCTTCCCGAGGGACTTTCCGCAGCTGTGACTGTAGAGGGAAATGGCCACTCCTGGATGCTCACCTCCACCCAGGCCCTCAAAGACTTGCCTCCCGGGAACTACCAGATCGAGGCTGGGGACGTGATGGCCGCCGTGGGTAACGGCATATACCACCCCCATCGCCCAACCCAGAACGTGGTTATCGGTGATTCCGGGAAACGGGTGAAAATTCTTTACCCGAATCCGACCCTGAAGGTTGCCCTCAATGATGACGTCTCCCTGGCTTTCGTCCTGATTCCAGCCGGGTCCTTCACGATGGGAGCGCCAGGCGACGACGGGCACACTCACGATTTCCAGGAACCCCATTCCGTCAACATTGCCAAGGCCTTCTATCTGGCCGCCAATCTGACCACACAGGCCCAGTGGCAGGCCGTGATGACCGGTCTGCCCTGGATGCCGGATCCACCCTACTGGCGGGAAGATCCAGGCATGCCCGTGAGCACGGTGTCATGGGAAGACATCCACGACCAGTTCCTGCCACGCCTTGCGGGCATGGTGCCCAGCCATTTTCTGCGGCTACCCAGTGAGGCTGAGTGGGAATACGCGGTTCGGGCCGGAACGAAGAGCCGCTACCCGTGGGGGGACGATTTCACAAAAGCCGCGGAACGGATCTGGTTCGTGGCCCCTGGGGGCGACCCTGAACTGCCTCCGCCACAGCCCGGGACCAAGCCAGCCAATGCCTGGGGCCTATATGACATGCAGGGCATGCTCTTGCAGTGGGTTGAGGATGCGTATCATCCCGGGTACGCGGGCGCACCGGGGGACGGTCGGGCATGGCCCGCACGTGGAGAGGCCGAGGATCGATGCGCCCGGGGCACAGTCTTCAATTCCACCGCCTTCCCCAAGCCAAGTCTCGATGAGGACCTATGGGCAAGTGCCTATCGATACGCCAAACCACCACGGAGCAGGCATACCGATTTCGGGTTCAGGTTGGCTTTAGATGTAGCTGAATAGATAACTTAAACATAGTTTCATTTTTCGAGGCTACAAGGATGAGATTTATTACCGCCTTAAAATTTATTGCCGGCAGCTTTTCCCTGCCGATTCTGCTTGGAGCTACGGCTCCTAAGGCACCGGCCTTGGCACAGGCTGATGGACTGAATTGGGATTGGACGAAGGATGAAAGGTGGCTTGTATACTTCTCCTCCATAGCGCTCCCCCCACCAAGTGTAGCCTCCGCCGATACTGTCAATCCGTTTTTCAAAGCCGGCCATGATCTCAACATGAATCCCAAGGATATGTATCCAGAGGATGGCTGGATGCTGGTTTATCATGATTTCGGTAGTCCAACCAGCGCAGGCCCCGTTCCCTCTTTTTGCCTTTACAACCGTTTCAACGGCAAACTTAGGCTAGTCATGTACAATGCTTCCGAGGAGCCAAGCACCTACTTCAAGGTGGTTTTTTCATGGGAAAATGGTCAGGGACCGAGTGGGCGGACTTTTGCGGCCTCCAGCTTCGTATTTTCCGAAGCGGAGAACTGTTTTCAACGCAATTTTGATCCCGCCCATAAGGAACTGGTCATAGGGCATGCAGCAAAGAAAATGGGCTGGTTGTATTTCGACGTTCCGGTGGTTGGCTTTGATCCGGACTTGTCTGCAAAAGGGCCAGTCCTGGATTTCACGGTAACAAATGTGAATGTAGGCAATTTGGATGGGACAGGTGATGGGGATCTTATCCTCAAGCAGATCAAGAGCGGGGAAGCCTTGCCTGGCGGCTCCCTTGGCAGCAAGGCCGATTTCGACGCTCTGCAATCGGGTTACAAATGGTACCGGGACACCAATGACTGGCTTGCCACGGAACTGAACAACCCCAAAAACCAGAATGAGCCCTGGTTTCCATTGGCGCAGAGTCTCACGGCCTCTCTGCCGGGGGTTGCTTCCTTCGCGCCATATGCCGCCGGTCTCGCAGGGGTGATCACCTCGTTCATCGGAAGCGCGCATTCGACTCCCGCACCTGTCCCGATGAACTTCAAAGGGAAGCTGAAGTTCGGTATGACCGCCACCTACACTTCGGAAGTGGCCTACTGCACGGATGGCCTTCAATTCAGCTTCGGGAAAAACGCGCTGGGCGCAAGAAACCCCGTCCAGCCCATCCCCTGGGGCATCTTCAGCATCGAGGAGGCGCCGAAGGTCGTGGCCCGGCCCGTCTTCCGGGTCCAGCTCCTGGGGGAGCCCCAGGCGCAACGGCGCAGGTTCCGGCCGGATCCCCCGGCGCGAACGCGCACGGGATTCGAGTGCTCCATCCCCCGGCTGCCGCAACTCAACCTCAACCCCGACACGGGGCTGACCCTGACCTCCTGCCGCTACGCGTTCACCTATGGAGACGCGGGCCCCGGGCCGTACGTGGACGACCCCGCGGCGGTGCCGACCCGGCGCAGGCTGCTTCCGACCGGGCTCTGCTACGAGTTGACCTTCCAGCTGCCCACCCACCGCAACGCGGACCCCGTGGAGGTGGTCTACAAGACCGTCCCCATCGAGCTCATCCAGGGCGACCCCATCCAGGAGTCGGAAGCCAGGTAGAGGGAAGGTCGGGCCTTCCTGCTGGCCGCAATAGCAAGGTGCCCGGTCTGCTGCTTGCCAGCATCCCGGGCACGTTCGCTTGGTTCCTTGTTCGTCTTGCCGTCTGTCTTGTTGTTCGGATGTTCGGATGTTCGGATGTTCGGATGCTCGGTTGTTTGGCTGAACGGCTGTTCGACGGTTATTTTGGGTGCTTCTCGGCGCGGATCTGCTTGCTGACCTTGTTCTCCTGCTTGTTCAGCTGGCGCTTCTCCTGCTTGGTGATGTGGCCGCCGTTCTTGGCGGCGTCGGCGCGCTCCTCCTTGCGGATGGCCTTGTCCTCCTGGTGGAGCTGCTTGGCTTGGCCGGGGGTGAGCTTGCCGCTCTTCTCGCCTTCCTGGATGCGCTTGTCCTGGTTGTTCAGACGCTTGTTCACCTCGGCGCGGCGGGGATGGTCCTTCTGCCACTGGGTTTCCTGGGCATAGGCGGCGCCGGTGAGGGTGAAGGCGACCAGGAGGGCGGCAACGTTCCTGCTGTAGTCGGACATGGGCGGTCTCCTTGAACGAGGCGCTTATGATGCTCTCGAATGGGGGAAAAAGGGAACTGGATTCCTACTGCGCGGGGGCGGTGCCGGTGTAGTAGAAGACCACATAGCCCTTGAGGGTGCCGTCGGCCTGGGGGATGCCGTAGACCTTGACCTTGGTGCCCACGGTGCCCAGGTTCGTCGCGACGTTGGCGGCGGTGGTGACGTTGGTGAGGTCCTGGGGGGTGACCGTGACGACCTTCCCGGTCTTGTCCACCTGGTAGACCAGGGTGGCGGCGCCGGAGACGTTGCTCAGGTTGACGGTGACGGTGCTGGTTCCCTTGGGCACCACCATCCCGAAGGAGCCTCCGGCGGTGCCAGCGGTCCAGGCCGTGCCCACGGAGCCCAGGGGCAGGGTCACGGGCTCGAGCACCGTCCACATGGCGGACCAGGTGTTGGCCGCGGCAGGGTCGTTCCAGACGCAGCCGCTGGTGCCCCAGGCGGGAACGGCCATGCTGGCCGTGGTGAAGAAGTTCATGGCCCCGGAGGTGGCGCTCATGAAGTCGGTGATGGCCATGGCGCCGGTCTCGGCCAGGGTGGGGAAGGAGAAGTTCCACCACTTGAAGCCGTCGATGACCGTGCCGGTGGCGTCCTTGCCGTTGGCGGTGGCCGAGGAGATGTAGGCCAGGGGCACCGTGTAGTCATCCTTGGCGGTGCTGTAGGCACGGGTGTAGGTGAAGCCGGTGCTGGTGGGCTTGGAGATGTCGCCGTCGTACCGGGCGAGCTCGATGTCCACGGTCTGGGCCACCAGGGGGGTGGCGGTGGGATCCACGGCGCTGGCGTGGACCTTGAAGCCCCGCACCAGGTTGCCCGAGGTCATGAAGGCGGTGCCCGTGGCGATGGGCGTGGCGTCGGCCAGGGCCTTGGCGGGGGTGCGGTAGAAGAACTGGGTGGTGGCGTTCACTTCCAGGGTGGTGCTGGCGCCGGTCTCGTCGGCCACCGTGAAGGTGGGCAGGGCCGGGTTGGTGGTGACGTCCGTGTGCAGCACGTGCCCTTCCGGGCCCAGCCAGACCTTGGGGAAGCTGGTGCTGGCCCACACCCGCACGGCCACCAGGGTCCCGTCCTGCTGGTAGCGTGAGGCCACCCGGACGTACTTGGTGGACAGCGTGGCGGCCACGGAGGAGAAGTCCTTGATGGTGTTGACGGTCTTGGCGTCCACATCGTAGAAGAGGGTGCCGTTGGTGGCGTCGGCCAGGATATTGAAGCTGTCCGTGGTGGCGATGGCCGTTTCGGGCGAGACCGGGGGCCAGGTGGCGTGGTCCTTGGTGACGGTGATGGCGGTGTTGTCCTTGGCTACGCTGGTGACGGTGGCGTACAGGTGGCGCAGGACCATGCGCGTGAGGTCATGGATGGCGTTCTGGCGGACCATGGGGCCGTTGAAGCTCACCGCCCAGAAGGGGGCGGTGCCGTCGGCCGGGACGTGGTCCACGATGAAGGCGGGGTGGGAGAGGTCGAACTCCAGGTCCAGGGGCGTGGCCGCGGTGGCCGTCACGGCGACGGGGGCGGTGAAGGTGACGTTCACGGGCACGGTGAGGCTGGGGGCGTTGCCCTGGGTCTTCTGGATCTGGATCTGGGCGGGGGCGATGGTGGACCCGGCGGTGCCGGCGAAGCCCGCCTCGGGGTCGGCGGCCACCACCAGGGACACGTCCCCGGGGTTGGCGCTTAGGGTGAGGACGGCGCCCGTGTAGGTTCCCAGGGGCACGGTGGCGGTGGCCAGGAGGTCGCTGAGGCTGTCCAGCTGCACCAGGTTGGTGACCGGCACGGTGGCGGGGGCGGTGTACACCGGCACATTGGCGCCGCCGCCCTGGGGCACGAGGGCGACGGAGAGGATCTTGACGCCGATGGTGGCCCAGTCCTCGGAGGAGGCGTCGCTCACGGACATCATGAGCGTGCCGGTGGTGGGGGTCACGGGGGCCACGGGCGTCACGACGGCCGGTGTGGAACCACCGCCTCCGCCACAGCCCAGGAAGAGGAGCGGCGCTGCGGCCGAGGCGAGAAGTGCGGTCAGTCGAGCGGAACGGAAGGTCATGGGGGGCTCCTTGGCGAGTTGTGCCAGAACCCACTATGGCGTTCGCCCGTCCACGGCGCAGGTGACAGATCGACAAGTTCCCGTTGTGCCAGACAAAAAAACGGCCCGCCGAAGCGGGCCGTTCCGAAGTGCGTGCCGAGCGAGTGCTAGACCCAGCCCCGCAGGTGCGCGGCTTCCGCCACGCGCTTGATGCTGATCATGTAGGCGGCGTCGCGCATGTAGACCTTCTTCTCCCGGGCGAGGGCGGAGACGGCCTTGAAGCCGTTGGTCATCTTCTGGTCGAGCTTGGTGAGGACTTCTTCCTTTTCCCAGAAGTAGTTCATGTTGCACTGCACCTGCTCGAAGTAGGAGCAGGTGACGCCGCCGGCGTTGCAGAGGAAGTCGGGGATCATGAAGATGCCCTTCTGCTGGATGACCAGGTCGGCCTCGGGGGTGGTGGGGCCGTTGGCGCCCTCGGCGATGAGCTTCACGGAGTTGCTGATCTTGTTGACGTTCTCGGAGTTGATCATGTTCTCCTGGGCCGCGGGGATGAGGACGGTGACGTCCTGCTCGATCCAGGCGTCGGCGTCCAGCTGCTCCCAGCCCAGGGCCTTGGCCTTGGCGGGATCGATGGTGCCGAACTTGTCGATGCTCGCCATGAGCTGGTCGAACTGGATGCCTTCCTTGCAGCGGTAGGTGTAGGGCACCTTGTCGGTGTTGTCCCAGCAGGAGATGGCGATGACCTTGCCGCCGTACTTGGTGAAGAGGTCAAGGGAGTACTGGGCCACGTTGCCGGCGCCCTGGATGGAGGCGGTGGCCCCCTTGATGTCCAGGCCCAGCTCCTTCATGGCCTCCCGCACGGTGTAGATGACGCCGTAGCCCGTCGCCTCGGTGCGGCCCAGGGAGCCGCCCATGCCCACGGGCTTGCCGGTGATCATGCCAGGGTAGCGGCCGCCGGCGAGCATCTCGTACTCGTCCATCATCCACAGCATGTGCTGGCCGTGGGTCATGACGTCGGGCGCGGGGACATCCTGCAGGGGCCCGATGTTCCGGGACACCTGGCGGACCCAGCCGCGGCAGATGAGCTCCTGCTCACGGTCGGAGAGCTCGCGGGGATCGCAGATCACGCCGCCCTTGCCGCCGCCCAGGGGAATGTCCACCACGGCGGTCTTCCAGGTCATCCAGGTGGCCAGGGCGCGCACGGTGTCGATGGTCTCGTGGGGATGGAACCGGATGCCGCCCTTGGCGGGGCCGCGGGCGTCGCTGTGCTGCACGCGGTAGCCGCGGAAGACCTTGACCGTGCCGTCGTCCATGCGCACGGGAATCGTGAAGTGGAACTCACGGGTGGGGTTGCGCAGCACATCGCGGGTGCCCTGGTCGAGGCCCAGCTTCTCGGCGACGGCGTCGAACTGCTTCTGGGCCATTTCGAACGGGTTGAAGGCTTTCTCGGCCATGGGACAACTCCTCGGTGTGAAATTGGTAGTGGATGCGTGCCTGTGGTGCCAGGACTTCGGTAGCAAGGTGCGGGTGCCTAACGCAGTGACTATAACTCTCTTGTTCTGCCCTGGAACCACGGGTGGCCCAATACGTGACTTTCGGCACTGGAAGGGTGTACAGACCAAGGGCCCACGCGCCCGGAACCGTCATGGTCCTGTAACGAGCGGGCCCTCGAACCTTACTTCGCGGTTGTGGCGGCGGCTGCCGACTTCGCCAGCGCCCTGGGGTGCACGAGGTAGTGGATGTAGATGATGCCGTAGGTCTTGTCGGCCTTCTGGCGGGCGGTCATCTCGATGATCTCCGTGCCCTGGTAGGCGAGGATGATCTTGCTTTCCTCAGGGTTCTTGGTGGGCAGGGTCTTGGAGATGGAGACCTCGTTCCACAGCGACGTGGGGACGCCCTTGAGGAGACGGTAGAGGCCGGCGTTGTAGGTCTGGCGGAGCAGGGGGCCGTTCAGGGCCGCGAAGTCCTTGGGCTGCTCCTTCTCGTTCATGGGGAGCTTGTCCAGCTTGGTCAGGTCGATGCCCTGCATGTTGTCGGGGATCGCCTGGATCTGGTGGGCCTGGAGCTTGTCCAGGGCCAGCTGCATGCTGCTCATGCTCACGTCCGGGGCGATGTAGCCCAGGTTCTTCACGTCCTCGGCGCCCAGGCCCTTGATCTCGTCGGCCGTGAGGGTGAGGTCCATCTGCCCCGCGTGGTTCTGGAACCACCAGGCGTTGCCGTACAGCCCCGCGAGGTCCTGGGGCGCGATCACGGGGATGTCCTTGTAGTCCTTGGACACGGCGATGTACTTCAGGTGCGGCAGGAGTTCGAAGGCCTCCTTGGCGGCCATGGGCGCGGTTTTCGGAATGGTGTCGGCCGGCTTCGAGTCGCAGCCCAGGAACAGCGCGACACCGACCAGTGCGGGGATACCAACTGTTTTCAGAAACATGAAACCTCCAATAGGAAACTGCTAGATTATGGGAGGTACCCATCGTCTTTTCCAGCGGGATTCCTGTGTATCCGATCACCCTCATCACCATCGGCCGGCCCAAATCAGCGCCCATCCGGGAACTCGAACAGCACTACCGGAACCTGCTGAAAGGGCACGCCCGCCTGGAGGTCGAGGAGCTCCCCGAAGGCAAGGGGGACCCCGCGCGGCAGCTGCGGGACGAGGCCGAGCGGCTGCGGCTCCAGCTGGCCGGTGCACGGTGTCCCGTGCTGCTGAGCGCCGAGGGACCGTCCCGCACCTCGGAAGCCTTCGCGCACTGGCTGGGCGTGCGCATGGACCGGGGCGACAGCCTGGCCTTCGCCATCGGTTCCAGCAACGGCTTCGACCCCGCCCTCAAGGTCGAGGTGAAAGAGCATCTGAGCCTCAGCCCCATGACCTTCCCCCACGATCTGAGCCGGGTGCTGTTCCTCGAACAGCTCTACCGGGCCTTCGCCATTCTCCGGGGAGGCCCCTACCACAAGTAGGAGACCCGGCAGCCGGACGCAAGGTTGAGGGATGTGACGTCCGTCACCCGAAGGGGAGGGCTTCCGGTCTTCGGGGCGGGAGGGGTCGAATCTGCATAATTTATTAATTGTGACCCTTGCCCTGTCCTTCCCGGGGGACCCGGAGCCGGTAGCTTTTCCAAGCCTCTTTTGCGGGCGGGGGGGGCGGATGAGGCGCCGTCGCAGGGGCCGGGATGATTTTTCATAAAATACCCGGGAACTTTTTTTGTACGAAAACGGGGCGAAAAAAAATGGCTTGATTATCGGTTATTTCCTATTAAAGAGTATAAAATCCGTTTTGTTTTGAAATTCTGCATGGTGAATTTGCCCTACAGCCCAAACGAATTCCACCGTTTCCAGATAAAACAGACTGAATTGGTCGACTTATTTAAACCCTTGCAGCCACCCTGAGGAGTTCCTAATCTTCAATCCACCAAGTTCTGAAGAGTTCCGGGTCTGATTTTCGACCTTCATCGGTATGTGGACAAATTCCAATGGTTCAAATGTTCAAGGGAGGCCCCGAATGCGCGAGCAATTCCGGAGTGTGCTGACCGCGCAGCAGCGGCGGAACGCGAGTGGAGGCGAGTCATGAAGCTACGCATCCATGTGGCCCTGCTGGCCACGTTGATCGCGGCCAGTGCCGCCGCCCAGGACGTGAGCGTCTTCAGCACCACCATCGCGCAGGCCTACAAGGAGAACACGCCGGGCTTCGGCGAGCAGTCCCTCTCCTCGGCCACGGAGTTCCTGGGCATCGACGTGCGCAAGCTGGGCGGCAGCGAGGGCCTCTCCCTCCACCTGTACGGCTGGGGCCTGCAGGACTTCGGCGACTCGACCCTCGCCAGCGGCGCCAAGAACGCCGGCGACCTCACCTACGGGTACCTGGACTACCGCTTCGCCACGGGCAACGGCCAGATCAAGATCGGCCGCTTCAACACCAACCTCACCGGCGTCAATGAGAGTGTGGACGGCATCAGCGCCAGCACGGACCTGCGGGGCGGCTTCAACTTCAGCGTCTTCGCGGGCGCGCCGGTCCTCTTCAAGCCCGTGGACGCCACCGCTTCGGCCGCCTACAAGTACCAGATGGACTTCGTCATGGGCGCGCGCCTGGGCTGGCGCTTCTTCCGGAACGACGAGATCGGCGTCTCCTTCCTCCAGGACGGCAGCGCCGCCCCCCAGAACGCCACGGATCCCCTCTACACCCGCAAGCAGCTGGGGGTGGACCTCCACGTCCTGCCCGTCTCCTTCCTGGACCTCACCGGCCACACGCTCTTCAACGAGGCCACCATCCCCGCCGGCGCCACGGCCGCCGAGAACTCCCGCATCGCCGAGCACGACTACAAGGCCACCGCCAAGGTCACCGACACCCTCTCGCTGTCGGGCACCTACACGGAGCGGAACTTCTACAACTACTTCGCCGGCTCCACCCTGCCCAACCTGTTCAACCAGAACGAGCTGGGCTTCTTCACCGCCTCGGGCGCCAAGGCCGCCTGGACGCCCATCGCGGGCCTGCAGCTCACGGCCGACGTGCGGCGCATGGAACGGGACGCCTTCGGCGTGTCTACCCGGGGCGGCGGCGACTTCCGCTACAACCTCGCCAACGCCCACCTGCTCTTCGGCGCCGGCTACCACCAGGTGAACGCCTACGCGACGGTGTCCGTGGATCCCGCGATGCCCTCCTACAGCCTGACCCACTCCGAGGGACGGGCCTGGCTCATGCTGCAGGCGGGTCCCATGTCCTTCAGCCTGGACGGGATCCGCTACAAGTACCGGGATGCCCAGATCAACCCCAACCTCAACGGCAAGAACGTGGAGTCGGCCATCGCGGGCTCCATCGGCTACCAGGCCTTCAACAGCCTGAAGGTGTCCGCCGATCTCACCGAGGAACAGACCCCGCTCTACACCAAGCATATCATGGGGCTCCTCCGGATCGAGTACCGCTTCGGCATGCCTGGTCAAGGAGGCAATTAAATGCTCAGGAAATTCGTCCTCCTCGCGGTCGCCCTGGGTCTCGGGATCATGACGGCCTGCGCCCTGGTCTCCCCCGAGGCCAGTTTCGCGCCGATCCACCCCCAGGCCCTGGAAGCCGGGCGTCCCACCTGCACCGACTGCCACGGCACGGATCAGGTCAAGAGCACCGCGAAGACCTTCGCGTCCTTCGACCACACCCCGGGCTTCGTCAAGGACCACAAGTTCCAGGCCACCCAGGACGGACAGACCTGCGCCGCCTGCCACGCCCAGGCCTTCTGCTCGGACTGCCACGGCGGCAAGGTCGCCATGCTGCCCTCCGTGAAGCTGTCCGACCGTCCCGACCGCGAAATGCCGCACCGGGGCAACTACCTGACCATGCACCGGATCGACGGGAAGATCGACCCCACTGGCTGCTACAAGTGCCATGGCCGTTCCAACAACGACACCTGCCGCGCTTGCCATAAGTAGGGGACGGACCATGCGACCGATCACCACCACCTTCACCGCTGGACTCGCCCTGGTCTTCGCCCTCGCCCTGGGCTGCACCGCCACCCCCAACCCCAGCGCCCCGACCCTGAATCCCACCACGGGCACCCATCCCGCGGGCTGGCTCAACGTGCACTGGTCCGCCTACCTCCAGAACCGCGATCAGTGCGCCACCTGCCACGGCTCGGCCACGGACATCACGGTTCCGCCCACCGCGGTCAACGCCCCCTCCTGCTTCAACACCACCACCGGCTGCCACCATGTGGGCACCAACGGCGGTCCCAACCATCCCGACGGCTGGGCCACGGTGGGCAGCATCAATCCGCCACCCCACGGCCTCGCCGCCATCGCCGCCGCCCCCGCGGGCTTCAACGCCGCCGCCCCGGCCTCCTTCCCCATGCAGGGCTTCGTGACCTGCACTCCCTGCCACGGCGGCAGCTACACCAACCCGGTGGGCTTCGCGCCCTCCTGCGCCACCGCCGGCTGCCACACGGACGTCAAGACCAACGTCAACAATCCCACCGTCCTGTCTCCGCACCCTCAGGGCCGCTGGAACGCGGGCCTGGGCCTCAATGCCACCCACGTCAACCACGACCTGGTGGACGCCACCAACGTCACCCAGTGCGCCATCTGCCACACGGCAGGAGCCAACTGCGTGGACCTCGTCAGTCCCAAGGCGGCCGGGGTCCCGGGCTGCTTCAACGGCACCCTCTGCCACTCCACTTCGTTCGTGCTGTCGCCATCATCCACGGCCCTGAGGCCGACCGTTCTCACTCAAAACTAATAGGGGGAGGTTAGAAGACGAGATGAATCCTTCGATCTCAGGCAACTTGTTGAAAAATCTGAAGTTTAACGCAAGCAGTAACAAATCCCTTCAAAGGAGGAAGTAGCATGGAACTTAAACCTCTCAAGAGGTTGGGCGGCGCACTCGCGATAGCCGCTACAGCCCTTGTGCTCATCGGATGCAGCAAGGGCAGCGACGGCGCTGCGGGCATCAATGGGACCAACGGCATCAACGGGACCAACGGCGTCAACGGCACCAACGGTGTCAACGGCACGGCCGGCATCAACGGGACCAACGGCGTCAACGGGACCAACGGCACCGCCGCCCCCATCAACGTCGCCTACCTCACCGCCGACCAGTGGGCCACCCTCAACCTCAGCGGCACCATCACCAGCGTGACCATGACGGGCGCCACGGGCGGCGTCCCCCAGGTCAAGTTCTCGGTGAACAACGGCCAGGGCGTGCCGGTCGTGGGCCTCTCGGCCAACACCAGTCAGGCCGCCAACGCTCCCTTCCCCACCTACACCAACTTCGAGTTCTCCATCCTCAAGCTGGTTCCCACCAGTGGCTCCAACGCCGCCGGGGCCGCCAATCCCACCCAGACCACCCAGTGGGTCAGCTACCTGGTCGGGTCGACGCCCACCACCACCACCGCCTCCGTGCCCGCCCATCCCACCACGGACAAGACCGGCACCCTCACGGAAGACGGCCTGGGCAACTACACCTACACCTTCACCAACACGTCCACCTTCACGCGCGACATCACCCTGATCAAGGGCTGGCTCGCGGGCCAGACCGTCACCGGCAACAACAAGCTGTCGGACCTGGGCGATCTCACCTACGTGCCGACCCTCACCCACCGCGTCACCGTGGGCATCAACGGCGCCTTCCGCGGCACGGGCTCCAACACGCCCACCGGCACCAGCACCGGCACCGCCCCCGGCGTCCTCGTCGGCCATTCCGCCAACCTCTTCTACGACTTCATCCCGGCCACCGGCGCGGTCATCTACAACCCCACCGCCCCCACCCCCGTCATCCCCTCGGCCACCTCCACGGCCACCGAGCGGCTCATCGTTGACGTCTCGGTCTGCAACAACTGTCACTCGAAACTGGGCAGCGGTTCGATCGTGGGCACCAGCGGCATCACGGGCGCCGGCGGCTTCCACACCGGTTCGCGGGTCGATCCCAACTACTGCTTCGTCTGCCACAACGACGGCCTGAAGTACGGCAACGCCGACGTCGAGACCACCGGCACGGGCATGGCCCTTCCCAGCAACACCGGGAAGATCAACGGCCTGGCCGTGGGCGACACGCCCGCCTGGATCCACCGGATCCACATGGGTTCCGCCCTGGCCAATACGAACTACACGTATGGCCTGAACATGAACTCGGTCATCTATCCCCAGGACATCCGCAACTGCACCACCTGCCACACCCCCGTCATGAACGCCGCCGGCACCGTCGTGAACCCCCAGAACGCGAACTGGAACACGAACCCCAGCATCGCGGCCTGCGGCGCCTGCCATGACGCCATCAACTTCGGCATCGCCACCGGCGGCCACGCGGGCGGCATCCAGACGGACAACACCAAGTGCTCCGTCTGCCACGCTCCCTCCGATGTCCAGCTGAGCCACCTGACCGTGCAGTACCTCGGTGGCACCGCCGCCGACTACGCGATCTCCAACGCCGCCACCGCCGCGCCCCTGCTCAAGAACCACGTGGTCACCGGCACCGTTGATTCCGTCACGGTCAACAAGTACGGCAACCCCGTCGTCACCTTCCACTTCACCGTGGACGGCGCGGCTGTGACCCTGAACGCCCCCGGCGCCACGGCCACCAACATGTGGCCCTCCAGTCTGAACCTCGTGGGCGGCCCCAGCCTCTACCTCGGCATGGCCATCCCCCAGGAAGGCATCGCCGCCGCTGACTTCAACTACGACACCAGCTTCACCATCAACAGCCTCGTGGGCGCCAACGGCGCGGTCTCCGCCAGCCTCTTCAACGGCGCGGCCACCGTCACCACCGCGGGCACGCCCGCCATCGGCGCCAGCCCCGCCGTCGCCGGCGTGGCCATCCCCGTCGCCCCCCTGGGCAGCTGGGTGCAGAACGGCTCCTCGAACACCGTCACCCTCGCCGGCATCGTGGTGCCCCCGCAGGCGACCATGTTGGCCGCCGTCATCGGCATCTCCAACACCACCATCGAAACCGATCTGACCACCGTCAACGGCGCCAGCATCTTCGATCTGCCTCCCACCGGCGATCTGCTGAAGCTGTCCTCCACGTCGCCTGCCACCGGCGCCGGCAGCTTCAAGTACACTCCCGCGGGCACGGCCGCCCAGACCGGCGGCGTCCTGATCAACTTCCCCACCACCGTGCCGGTCTATGCAGCCTCCAGCACCATGGCCCCCAACCTGATGACCCGCCGGCCGATCCTCAAGCCCCTCGTCGATGCCAACGGCAACGCCCAGGGCTGCAACAAGTGCCACGGCAACCTCGGCTGGTTCGCCATCAATCCCAACTCGCCCGCCGCCGGCGGCATCCAGCTCACCAGCTCGTTCCACGGTGGCACGCGCAATGATCCCCAGAGCTGCACCTTCTGCCACCACACCGCCAGCACCACCAACGGCTGGGACATCAACATCAAGGACTGGGTCCACGGGCTCCATTCCTCGGGCTTCCGCAACACCCCCTACACCGCTCAGTCCGGTTTCCCCGCGATTCTCTACCCGGCCATCCTGAACGATTGCGAAATCTGCCACGTGCCCGGCTCCTACGACTACACCGCCACCACCAACGTCAACCAGGTTCCCAACCTCCTGTGGGACACCGTGGCCACCGGCACCCCGGTCATCGGCTCCAACAGCCCCGTCTACAACGGCGGCGTGGCTCCCACCACCGCCCAGACCGCTGCCGCCAGCCTCACCGGCACCTTCCCCAGCAGCAAGTACATGCTCGGGCCCATCCTCAACGCCCCTGCTCCCGGCGTGGTCCAGACCGCTCCCACGGGCTACAGCTACACGGCTCCCTGGGTCACCATCAGCCCCGCCAACACCACCGCCGGCACCTCGGTGGTCACCACCTACGGCACGGCCAACAAGGTCACCCTGTATGGCACGACCCTGGCCAACCCCACGGCCTATGCCAGCCTGACCGGCTTCGTCACGCCCACCGCCGCCCAGCAGCCCTATTCCTGGCTCGTCGCGCCTCCCTCCGGCCCCATGGCCGGCACGGTCGCCAACCCCATGAACAGCAGCTTCACCAGCGCCGGCCTCGCCTTCACGCAGGCCACCGTGGCCCCCGCGAACGTCCTCAACACCAACGTCGCGACCGTCACGTCCTACAACAACACCACCGCCCTGGTCGTCTCGCCCATCACGGCTTCCTGCACCGGCTGCCACAACAGCAGCTCGGCCATCAGCCACATGACCGGCACCGGCGGCGCCACCTTCTACCAGCCCCGTGCGAACTCCTACTCGCCCGGCACCACCAACCTGGTGTCCAACGAGCAGTGCCTGATCTGCCACGGCGCCGGCACGGTTGCCGACATCAAGAGCGTCCACATGAACTTCAACTAGTGTCCATGCCGGGACGGGCGTGAGCCCGCCCCGGCGCTGTTTCTCAGGCTTTGCGGGATGACCTGGATGTTTTCGGACATCCGGGTCATCTCTTTTTTCATCGCACGGTGAATGCCCCTGTTCACGTTTCGCAACGCACGGCCCTGCACACCGGTAACCCAGTGTTTGGGTCGGGTTTATTAGGGCTTGAAGAGAGATTGAGGAGTTCCTAATCTTCAATTGACCAAGTCCAGGAGGGGCAGGGCCCTGATTCTGCCCTCAACCCTGTTCCTTCCTTCCGGAAACCCGACGCCCCTCCCTTCGCGCATGCTTCTCGACCCTGATAAATATTTGTAAAATAAGAAGTTAAACCGAACCGAAGTTCAATTCCTTCGAAGGAGGAAGCAGCATGGATCCTAAACCTCTCAAGAGGCTGGGCGGCCTGATCGCGATAGCCGCCACGGCCCTTGTCCTCGTCGGCTGCCAGAAGGGCAACGATGGCGCCGCAGGCGTCAACGGCGTCAATGGGGTCAACGGCGTCAACGGCACCAACGGCGTCAACGGCGCACAGGGCGTCAATGGCGTCAACGGTGTCAACGGCACCAACGGCCTCGCTCCGGCCACCCAGGTCGCCAACCTCACCGCCGACCAGTGGGGCGCGCTGTCCCTCACCGGCACCGTGACCAGCGTGAACCTGTCGGGTTCCTATCCGGTGGTCAAGTTCACCGTCATGGACGACAAGGGCAACCCCATCGCCGGGCTGTCGGCGAACACCACCAAGTCCTCCTCGGCCCTGGTGACCTCGTACGCCAACTTCGCCTTCTCCATCGCCAAGCTGGTGCCCGGTCTGGGCGGGACGTCGCAGTGGGTGAGCTACATCATCAACAGCACCCCCACCAAGACCGCCGCCTCCATTCCCGCGCACCCCACCACGGACAACACCGGGACGCTCACCGAGGACGGTTTCGGCAACTACACCTACACCTTCTACCGCTCCATCGGCAGCGCCGCTTCCTGGCTGGCGGCCCAGACCGTCGCTTCCCCCAGCCTCCTGGCCGATCTCGGTGATGTGACCTACCAGCCGACCCTCACCCACCGCGTGGGCGTCCAGGTCAGCGGCAGCATGCGCGGCACCGGCACCAACACCCCCGACACCACCGGCGGGGCCCCGGCCGTCAACGTCCTGCACGCGGCGAACATCATCTACGACTTCGTGCCCGCCACCGGCGCCGTGGTCTACAACCCCACCGCCGCCACCCCGGTGATCCCCGCCAGCACGGCCACCGTCTCCGAGCGGCTCATCGTCAACGTCGCCGCCTGCAACAGCTGCCACACGGTCCTGTCCCTCCACGGCGGCACGCGGGTCGATCCCAACTTCTGCGTGTTCTGCCACAACGAACAGCAGAAGTATGGCAGCGCGGACTCCGACACGGGGCTGGCCAACGTCGCCCTCACCGGCACCAACACGGTCAAGCTCAACGGCCTGTCCGTGGGCAACATGCCCGCGTTCATCCACAAGATCCACATGGGCGCCAACCTGGGCCTGACCGGCTACAACTTCGGCGGCTCCGTCGCCTTCAACAACATCTGGTATCCCCAGGACATCCGCAACTGCACCACCTGCCACACCGCCTCCACCGCCACCCCCCAGGGCGACAACTGGAAGAACGTGCCCAGCATGGCCGCCTGCGGCGCCTGCCACGACACCGTCAACTTCACCCTGGTCGGCACCTCCGGCAACAACCCAACTGGCACTAACCTTTACGGCGGCGCCATCCTCTCCCACTCCGGGGGGGCCCAGGCCGACGACACCCAGTGCAAGACCTGCCACACGCCCAGCGACATCATGGTCTCCCACACCCCCATGGCGAGCCCGGCCGCCAACGGCACCAACGTCACCACCAGCCACGCCACCTACGTGAGCAACTCCTGGCAGGCCACCAGCGCCAGCAACCTGCCCGCCGGCGCCTCCTCGGTGGCCTACAACATCACCTCCGTCACCGTCAACGCCAACGCCAACCCGATGATCACCTTCCAGGTGCTCATCAACGGCACCCCCGCGGTCCTCAACGCCGCTCCCGCCACGGCGGCCGCCGCGGTTACCGCCGAGATGATCCCCAACTACGCCAACGGGCCCTACGTCGCCATCGGCCTGGGCCTGCCCCAGGACGGCACGGCCGCGCCCCTGGATCCCAACTTCAGCCGCGAGTACTACTGGCCCCTGAAGAGCCTCTGGAACGGCACCGCCTACACCACCGGCCTGTTCACCGCCGCGCCCGCCAACGGGCAGCTGGTGTCCACCAAGGGCCCCGTGGCCGGCTCCACCACCGGCACCTACACGATCACCCTGGACGGCATCCAGGTGCCCACGGGCGTCTCGCTCTTCGGCATGGGCATCGGCTGGGGCGCCTTCACCCAGACCAACCTCACGGCCGCCGGCAGCCCCGACCTGGGCCTGCAGAGCCCCAGCTTCGCCTGGACCCCCGCCACCAGCGCCCTCCCCGCCGGCACCGGCCAGGGCGGCCTCATGATCCCCTCCACCCCCCAGTGGGTGTGGGCGAACGGCACCGTGGCCACCAACACCACGGCCAACCCCACCACCAACTATGTCTTCCAGGCGCGGCGCAGCATCATCAAGCCCGGTTCGTGCAACAGCTGCCACGGCGATCTGGGGGCCTTCACCCCCAATCCCAATGCGGCCAACGGCTATGCGAACAACTTCCACACCGAATACAACAACGATCCGGCCTCGTGCGTGGTCTGCCACAACACCAACGGCGTGACCGACGGCTGGTCCTACAACATCAAGACCTGGGTCCACGCCCTGCACTCCGGGCAGTACAACGTCGCGGGCACCATCACCCCCTTCCGCGCCAACGCCTACACCGCCCATGACACCTCGGCCTTCTGGAACATCCAGTACCCCGGCCTGCTCAACAACTGCGAAGCCTGCCACGTGCCCGGCTCGTACGACTTCAGCAACAGCACCAACATGGCCCAGATCCCCAACATGCTCTGGGACACCGTGGCCACCGGCTCCTACGCCAACACGGCCACCGCCACCTTCATCCAGCTCCCCGTGAACACGGCGCTGCCGCCCTACAACCAGACGACGGCCACCGCCTCCTACGCCACGGGCGCCACGGGCATTCCGCTGCCCATCACCACGGGCACGACGACGATCACGCCGAACTACCTGGCGCCCTTCGTGAGCACCACCACCGCCTACGGCACCACCTTCACCGCCAACGGCGTCCCCGTCACCCCGACGCAGAACTGGGGCGGGTTCGTGGGCACCACCTGGACTCCCGCCAAGACCGGCAGCTACAACGCCGCCGGGACCTACAGCACCAAGGACGTCTTCGACCTGCCCAGCAGCGCCTCCGCCGTGGTCTCCCCCCTCACGGCCGCCTGCGCGGCCTGCCATGACACCACCGCGGCCCGGAACCACATGGTCCTCACCGGCGGCGGCGTCTGGTATCAGCAGCGCATGAACGTGCCCCTGGCTCCCGTGGGCGGCAACGCCGGCGTGGCCCAGACCACGGCGGCCAACCCGGTCCTGCAGTCCAACGAGCAGTGCATGACCTGCCACAACCCCGGCGGGGTCGCGGACATCCGCATGGTCCACATGAACTTCAACTGATATGTCTGTCCCACGGGGCGGGCCCGCGCCCGCCCCGGACGTTCGCCAGCGTTCCATCCCGAAGGTGACCCAGATGTGCAATGGCATCTGGGTTATCTTCTTTTCAGACCCAAAGAGGTGATCCGATGAACTTCCTTCCCCCGTTCCGCCTGGCCCTGGCCACTGCCTTCCTGGGCCTCTCGCTGGCCGCCCAGGCTCCCGCCCCCGCGCCCAAGCCCCCACAGGCCCCCAAGGGCAAGCCCGTCATGAAGAAGGTCGACAGGACCAAGCAGCTGGACATGAACACCGCCACGAAGAAGGCCCTACTGAAGCTCCCCGGCATCACCGACCCCATCGCCGACCGCATCATCAAGGGCCGTCCCTACCTCACCAAGACCAGGCTGGTCACCCAGGAAGTCCTCACCCTGGATCAGTTCCAGAAGATCCGCGACCGCATCAAGGTCGTCCCGATGACTCAGCCCAAGGCTCCGGCCAAGGTCAAATAGGCAGGCAAGGTCCGCGGCGCCGGTGGGCTGCTATCGCTTGACGACGGCCAGTTCCCGGTGCTGCTGCATGTCCAGGATCTGCAGGTCGCGGATGGTGACGTGGGTCATGGTCTCGTCCATGTGGGCCTTCACGTCGTTCCAGGCCTTGTGCAGGGGGCAGGGGTTGTCGTGGTTGTCGCAGTGGGCGAAGCCCATGACGCAGCCCGACATGGTCTCGATGCCCTCCAGGGCCGCCACCACCTCGCCCACGGTGATCTTGTGGGCGGGGCGGCCCAGGCGGAAGCCGCCCCGGGGGCCCCGCACGGAGTGCAGGATGCCCTCCTGGGCCAGGGACTGGAGGATCTTGGCCAGGTAGGGCCCGGGCAATTCCAGCTTCTGGGCCAGGTCCTTGGCCAGGCTGTAGGTACCGTCCTCGGGCATGGCCGCGAGGGCCCTGAGCGCATAACCGGTCGCAGTCGAGAAAAGCATATCGAATCCCAGCCTTGATTAAGGATAGGTGTATCGTAAAAGAAAACCACTGAAATTTGAGGCCTAGAGGGATTTCTTGCGGAACAGGGTCGTGCCCCGCACCTCCAGGGCCCCCTGGTCCTGGAGGGCGCGCAGACCCCGGGAGAGGGTTTCCGGCGTCATGCCCAGCTGGGCGGCGAGGGTCTTCTTGGTGACGGGCAGGGCCAGGGAGCCGCCGGCCGGGATGTTCTCCCGGAGCCAGGTGCGCAGCCGGTTCGAGCTGTCCGACCCGGTGAGCTGCTCCACCTTGTGGATGAGCCGGTGGAGCCACACCGCCTGGGCGTGGATGATGGCCATGGCCAGGTCGGGATCCCCCCGCATGGCCGCGAGGAAGGGGCCCTTGGGGAAGTGGTAGACCCGGGACGGCTTCACGGCCGTGGCGGTGGCTGGAAAGGCCCCGCCCTCGAACAGAGCCGCCTCGGCGAAGCTGTTCACGGGGGTCACGACGGCCAGGGTGGGGCAGGCGCCGGGGGTGGTCCCGACCCGGGTGAGCTGGATGGCCCCCTCCACCAGGACGAAGAAGCCCGTGCAGGGCTCCTGCTCCTGGAAGAGCATGGCCTCGGCCTCCAGGTGGCGGGGCATGGCCAGGAGGCTCAGGCTCTCGCGCTGGGCGGCCTGCAGGGTCGAGAAGAGGGGGGCGGTGGACCAGGGCGTGGGTTGCATCCCTCCAGGATAGGCCGCCTCGCGCACCCTAGAAGTGGTAAGTTACTTATGCTTATCCCCGGCTGCACCACGCGGTTCCTGGAGGTGAAGGTTGCTGCCACATCTGCTGGGCCTGCTCCCGCCCGACGCGCTCAAGCTCGTCATGGTGCTGTTCCTCTCCTTCCTCATCGGCCTGGAACGGGAGGAACTGAAACGGGGCGGACGGCGCACTTTCGGCGGGGTCCGCACCTTCCCCATCATCGGCCTGGTGGGCTACGCCCTGGCCTACATCGCCCGGGACCAGGTGCTTCCCATCATCCTGGGCTTCGCGGTGGTGGCCGGCTTCCTGTTCCTGTCCTACTGGCACAAGTTGAGGTACAGCGTGGAAGCGGGCATGACCACCGAGATGTCGGGCCTGGTGGTGTACCTGGCGGCCGTGCTCATCCACCTGGACCACCTGTGGCTGGCCGCGGCCATCATTGTGGCCTGCCTGCTGCTCCTGGAGCTGAAGACCGACCTGGAGCGCCTCAGCGGCCTCATCGCGCCCGAGGAGGCCCTCACCTTCACCAAGTTCCTCCTGCTCTCCGCCGTCATCCTGCCCATCGTGCCCAACGCGGACTTCGGACCCTTCCATCTGAATCCCTTCAAGACCTGGCTGGTGGTGCTCGCCGTCTCGGGGGTCTCGTACGGCAGCTACCTCATCCAGCGCCTCATCAAGGGCACGCATGGCACCTTCCTGTCGGCGATCCTGGGCGGCATCTACTCCTCCACCGCCACCACCGTGGCCCTGGCCAAGCGGGCCGCCTCGGGGCAGGAGCCCCATGTGTACTCGGGGGGCATCCTCGCGGCCTCGGGCGTGATGTACTTCCGCGTCGTGGCCCTGGTCTTCGCCTTCAACCGGCCCCTGGCCATGGTGGTGGGTCCACCCCTGCTGGCCCTGGCAACCTGCGCGGTCCTGGCCGGCTGGCTCTGGTCCCGCAAGGGGGATCCCGCCGCCCTGGCCGGCGCGGAGCCCGTGGCCGAGACCCACAATCCCCTGGAGCTCAAGGCGGCCTTCTTCTTCGCCGTCCTCTTCCTGGTCATGATGGTGACCACCCACCTGGCGACCGCCCATCTGGGCAAGGGGGGCGTCTATTCCCTGGCCGCCATCATGGGCCTGGCGGACGTGGACCCCTTCATCATGGGCCTCACCCAGGAGGCCGGCGCCGCCACCTCCCTCCACCTGGCCGCCGTGGGCGTCATCGTGGCCACGGCCAGCAACAACCTGGTCAAGGGAGGCTACGCCTGGTTCTTCGCCAAGCGGGCCTCCCGGACGGCGACCTGGTGCTTCCTGATGATGGCCGGACTGGCCCTGCTGGGACTGGTGCCGCTGGGGTGGCTCTAAGTTTAGGCGCGTTCCAGAGGGGACAGAGGGGATCCCTGGGCGGGGCCCGGGACCGGGTGCATCCGGAGGCCCGAGCGTTGAAAAAAAATCCAGATTAAAGGACCTTTAAGTCTTGAATGATGGCCAAGCTGGTCCCCGCGGGTTCCACGGCGGGCGCGCCCAGCAAGTGGGTCAACTACCTGGTCACCACCGTCCCCACGGTCTCGGCCCCCACCCCCAAGCCCACCGGTCCCACCACCGACGGCAACGGCATGCTGGTCGGCGCCGGTGACGGAACCTACACCTACACCTTCTACACCGACGTCACCAAGGCCGCGGCCACCCTCGCCGCCTGGTCCGCCGCCAACGCCAACGCCGACGTCAGCGCCCTGGGCGACGTGTCCTACCAGCCCAGCCTGCGCCACCGGATGGTGATCGAGTTCTTCGGCAACGCCCGCGGCACCGGCATCGGCTCGCACGCCAACACCCCCGACGGCTCCAACGGCACCGTCAACGCCGAGATGACCAGCCCCATCAACGTCATCTACGACTGGATCCCCGCCACCGGCGCGGCCCCCGCGGCCACGGACGCCAGCCGCGAGATCGTCAACCTGGCCGTGTGCGACACCTGCCACACCAAGCTGGCCTACCACGGCGGCCACCGCACCGATCCCAAGAACTGCGTCACCTGCCACACCGACCAGCGCAAGTACGGTTTCCAGCCCTCCACCCGCGCGGCCCTGGCCTTCACCAGCGCCGACACGGAGAACGTCAACGGCACCTCCGAGTTCGATTTCCCCCAGGTGATCCACCAGCTCCACATGGGCGACCAGCTGCAGATGGCCAACCACGACATCGCCGTGGACTCCACCATCCTGGCCCAGCCCGGCGGCACGCCGGTCAACATGATCACCTACCCCCAGTCCATCGCCAACTGCACCACCTGCCACGTGGCCTCCACCGCCACGCCCCAGGCCGGCAACTGGGACACCGTCCCCACCCGCGCCGCCTGCGGCGGCTGCCATGACTCCGTGGACTTCACCAGCCCCAGCTATACCGCTGGCAACCACGCCGGCGGCCAGCAGCTGGACGACAGCAAGTGCGTCCTCTGCCATGTCTCCACCACCACCGATCTGATCGCCACCTACCATGTGCCCGCGGCCGCTCCGGATCCCACCAACGCCGGGCTCTCCGCCGCCCAGGGCGGCGTGGCCTCCAACTCCCACACCAACTCCAGCTGGGTGGACGGCAATCCCTCCAACCTGCCCCCCGGCGCGATCGCCACCACCTGGAACCTGATGTCGGTGTCGGTCAACGCCACCCGCCAGCCGGTCTGGACCTTCCAGATCATGCAGGGCGGCAAGGCCGTCGTCCTCAACACCTTCAACGTCGCCGGCCCCGTCGAGATGATGAACAACTTCGTGGGCGGCCCCAACCTGTACATGGTCTTCGCCGTGCCCCAGGACGGCATCACGGCGCCCGCCGACTACAATGCCAGCGTCAGCGTCAACCTGCACAAGCTCTGGAGGGGCGCCGCCGCGGCGGGTTCCACCCTCGTCGCCAATGCTGACGGCAGCTACACCGCCACCCTGGCGGGCGTCACCGTGCCCACCAGCGCCAGCATGATCGCCGGCGGCGTCGGCTACTTCTACGGCGTGGTCGCCAATGCCTCCATCGCCGCCGCCACCACCCCGGCCCTGGCCGCAGCCCTCACCGACTCCCTGCCCCTCACCCAGACCAACGTCGCGGGCTACCCGTACAGCGCCACCACCTACCAGGGCGGCCTGGCCGTGCCCGCCCCCAACGTCTGGATGCCCGCCGCAGGCCAGGCCGTCCGCCGCTCCATCGTGGCCCAGGCCAACTGCGAAACCTGCCACAAGAACCTCGGCGTGTTCACCAACTCCGTGTTCCACGACGGCCAGCGCAACAACGCGCCCTCCTGCACCTTCTGCCACAACACCCTCGGCGTGGACGACGGCTGGGGCTACAACATCAAGGAAGTCGTGCACTCCCTGCACGCCAGCTCCAAGCGCACCACCCCCTTCACCTGGCAGGCCTCCCACCAGTACTGGAACCTGACCTATCCCGCCCTGCTGAACAACTGCGAAGCCTGCCACCTGCCCGGCACCTACGACCTGAGCGCCAACGCCGCGGCCGTGCCCAACCTGTTGTGGACGACCATCGCCACCGGCACGTTCACCGGCAGCACCCTGGCCACGCCGACCTCGGCCTACAGCGCCACCACCACCTACCTCTCCCCCGCCGTCACCTCCGGCGTCAACTACGGCAGCGGTTTCTCGGTCAACACCGGGGTCGCCGCCAAGAACGTGAACGTCAACACCAGCCTGCCCGTCGCCCAGCAGACGGTCGTCTCCCAGGCCGTCGGCGCGACCGTCGAAGCCGATCCCACCACCCTGGTGAACTCGCCGATCGCTTCGGCCTGCTACGCCTGCCATGACACCAAGACTGCCGCCGCCCACATGATCAACAACGGCGGCACCCTGGGCTCGCCGCGCAGCACCGTGGCCACCTCCGTGGCCGGCGTGAACACCGTCGCCATCGGTTCGGCCCCGGCCGTCACCGAGCAGTGCCTGGTCTGCCACGGCACCGGCGCCATGGCCGACATCAAGGTCGTCCACATGAACTTCTAACGTCCCTGGCCGGAGCGGGCCCCGTCCGCTCCGGCCCCTGGCAGCACCCGCGCGGCCCGGTGGCGACGACGTCCCCGGGCCGCGCTTCTGTTAGTCTGAAGCCAACCTGCGCCTTCCGGAGTACCCACCATGAACCGGTTCCTCGTCCGCGCCTCCCTCCTCGGCGCCCTGCTCCTGCCCATGGGCCCGACCTGGGCCGATGAAACCAAGCCCCAGGTCACCATCCCACCCGCCGCCAGGCTCTCACCCGCCCCCAAATTCCCCACCCCGCCTGCCGCGAAGCGTGTCCCCTCGGTGCCCAGGCACAAGCCCCGGCCCCGCGCCGACCTCGCCACCCAGATCGAGCTCAACAGTGCCACCAAGGCCCAGCTGAAGTCCCTGCCTGGCATCACGGACGCCCTGGCCGACAAGATCATCAAGGCCCGGCCCTTCCTCACCAAGGCCAAGCTCAACGATCATATCCTCCCCGAGGGCATGTACTGGGCGCTGCGGGAGAAGGTGCGGGTGGTGCCGCCGGACCTCGCCACCCTCAAGCCTCCGGCCAAATAGCCCCGTTCGTTCACTCAGGGCCGAGGGCCCGTCCAGGCTGGCACCTTGGGCTCGGGCCTCCAACACCTTGATGCTTTCCACGGTGGGCAGCTCCTCCGGCATGGTTCCGCCCAGTTCCTGAATCGTCTGCCGGACCTTCTGACCGACCTCCTCGTGGGTGGCATTCGCCAGATCCTTGCCGATGATGCGCTCACGGCGGAGCTTCTGCTCGGTCTGGGTGGCCCGGAACAGGTTGGCGGCCAGCTCGGCGCTCCCCATGTGGTCGAGGAGCTCCTCCCCTGGGTCCACCTGCTTGCGGGCATGGATCTCCCGGGCGCCGAGGCCACCATAGAGCCCCATGTAGCCATGGTTCTGGAAGACGGCATAATCCATGGGCCCGATTACGCCTGCGTGCCGCGCGGCATCAGCCAAGTGGAAGTCATGCTCCCTCAATTCCGACCGGATGGTGAGGCGCCGCTGATCCTCCACGCCCTTCTCCCCCTGCTCCGCGAGCTCCTGCCGGCGGGTCTGGGTGGCGAAGTAGGTCTGCCCGGCCGCGACAATCTCCTTGGCCGGGTCGGCATTCTGGATGATGAGGTAACAGGCATATCTTGACAATTGTACCGAATCAATCTTTCTTTTGCTTCCGCTGCCAAGCTGGACCATATCGTGGACAAGCACAAAATGGTCTAATTGGTTGTAACAACTGTTATTACAAGCCTCAATTGCTTTATTTATAACAGGTTCGAAATTTCGATAGCTCCGGTACCCAAGCAAACGTGCAAGGCGTCGGCTGGACCAGAATTCTTCACCCGTTTCATGGGTGTCACGGATGTCATCAAAAGGAGAAGTAAGTGATAAAGATTGGTTTGATGCGATACGATGCATCCCTTCCTGGGTTGCTTCCGGTTGTTTATCAGGTGTCGCTTGGGTCATTGTGAGCTCCTGTATTGTTAAGGATTAGAATTGGTGAGACTGTGGAAGCCGTGATACCCCACGAGGTGGTCCTCAGGCGCCGGAGCGGGGTTTTCAGTCACCCAGTATTGGGCCGGTTTTTTCTGATTTCATCTTTTTTTCGACAATAAAAATTTCGTGAAATGAGGATGATGGGCCACGGTGCGGTGGGCCCTGGACTTAATATTCAAATTAAACTTGTTATTGGATTTTCTGGGTCAGTCGATGGCGTACAGGACCGCCGAGCCATCCCGGTAGGCCTCCCGGAACGGGGCCTGCCGGAGCGACGGAAAGTCCGCGGCCCGGGTGGTGCGCAGGACCAGGTACCGGGCGTGGCAGACCCGGGCCAGGGTCGGGCCGTTCAGGGGGAGGACCCGGGTGCGCTGCCGTTCCAGCCAGAGGGTGACCTCCCGGTCGTCCCGCAGGCTGTAGGTGGGGTCCAGGCCCCAGAGGTAGTGCTGGCGGTAGCCGTCGTAGAAGAGTTCCGGGAAGTCGTCCCAGAAGAGGTTGATCACGGTCTCGCCGGGCGCCAGGTTGGCCGCCATCCAGGTGGAGACGCCCTGGAAGCGCCGGGGAGGCGCCGCCTCGCCCTGGTAGTAGGCGTAGAAGCTGTTGAAGCCGAAGGGGGCGAGAGTGAGGCCCAGGGACCGGAGGTGGAAGCCCAGGAGGGCTGCCAGGGCCACGCAGGCCAGGGCGGGGGCCAGCCCTCGCCGGCGGTTGAGCCAGGGCTCCAGGTGTGGGTACAGGTCCCGCACCACCAGGGCGGTGGCCAGGGCCAGGAGGAGGACGGAATACTCCACGAAGCGGGGGCCCGCCACGGTCATGGCCAGCCAGAACAGGAGGGCCGCCACCAGGCCCAGGGTCTCCGGCGCCAGGCGCCTGCGCCGGGCCAGGGCGGCCACCACGGCGGCCAGGAGCAGGGGGACGAGGAGCACGATGAGCGGGTAGATGTCGAAGAACACCCGCGGGGGATAGGCGTAGATCTCGTTGCCCAGCTCCAGCCCGGACCTGCCGGCCCCCTGCATGCCCATGCGCCAGATCTGGACGTAGGTGAGGAAGGTCTCCAGGGTGAGGGGGGAATAGGGGTGCGCCAGGAGCCCCAGGACCGAGCCCAGGCCCGCGGCGGCCGGGGACTTCCAGTCCAGGCCCCCCCGGCCTGCCCAGAGGCCCAGGGCGAAGGGGACCGCGGTCATGAGGAGCACGAAGGGCATGGTGTAGCTCCAGGCATAGACGAAGCCGAGCACCAGGAGGGCCTTCCAGTTCCGCCGGAGCAGGAGGTGGACCCCGAGCACCAGCAGCAGCATGCTCAGCACGTGGGAGCGGATCATGCCCAGGCGGGCGATGAACAGACCCCCCGTGGCCAGGGGCAGGGCGGCGAAAAACAGCGGCCAGCGGACCCTGTGGGCCCGGAGGACCCAGAGGAGGGCGGCCAGCACCGCCGTGGACAGGAGCAGCGCGAACAGCCGCGCCCCCAGGATGGGCCCGGAGCCCAGCCAGGTGAAGGGCGTCATCAGGACGTGGTACAGGAACTCCTTGTCGCAGAACCGCTCCCGCCAGATGCTCAGCTGCGTCCAGGGGAAGCTCCGGGACACGCCCCGTTCGAGCAGCATCCGGGCCAGGCGGGCGTGGAAGTAGCCGTCCCGTTCGAAGAGCCCCCGCTGCAGGAGTGCGGTGAGGCCGAACAGCCCGGCCACGTAGGCGATGAAGAGACCGGGCAGGACCCGGGTGCGGAGCCGGGACCCGGACGTCATGCCCTGCTCCTGCGGAAGAGGTTGTATTTCAGGATGCAGCGCAGGGCCGACAGGCCGTCCTTCCAGCCGATCTTCTTGCCCTCGGCGTAGGTGCGGCCCGAATAGCTGATGCCCACTTCGTAGATGCGGCAGCCCAGGTGGGCCACCTTGGCGGTGATCTCGGGTTCGAAGCCGAAGCGGTCCTCCTGGATGGCGATGCCCTGGATGATCTCGCGCCGGAAGGCCTTGTAGCAGGTCTCCATGTCGGTGAGGTTGATGTTGGTGAGCATGTTGGAGAGGAGGGTGAGGAAGGTGTTGCCCACCATGTGCCAGAAGTACACCACCCGGTGGGCCTGGCTGCCCATGAAGCGCGACCCGAAGACCACGTCGGCCCGGCCGTCCAGGATGGGCTGGATCAGTTGGGGGAGGTCCCGGGGGTCGTATTCCAGGTCGGCGTCCTGGACGACCGCGATGCGCCCGGTGGCCAGGGCGAAGCCGGTGCGAAGGGCCGCCCCCTTGCCGCGGTTGCGGGGGTGCAGGGCGACCCGGATCCCGGCGGGCTCGAGCTCGTCCTTCAGGATCTCGCGGGTGCCGTCGGTGGAGCCGTCATCCACGACGATGATCTCCAGGTCCTTGAGCGGCCCGTCGCGCAGGGCCGCGACGATCTCGCGGATGGTGCCGCGCTCGTTGAAGCAGGGCACGATGACGCTGAGAAGGGGGGCAGCCATGGGGGTTCCGGTCATGGAGCCATTCTCCCAGCTTGGACTTTGGACGCGGTCACAATGAGGCCAAGGCCCAGGACCGCCAGGAGCCAGCGCAGCAGGTGCGGATTGCGGGCGGGGGTGTCCACGGGGGTCCAGGCCAGGTGGAAGCTGTGGGTGGCCTGGGTCATGGGCTCGCCCCAGAGCACCCAGGAGCCGTCCTCCCGGAACACGCCCGACTTGCCCGTGAGGGTGGCCCGCAGGAGCGGCAGGCCCGTCTCCACGGCCCGCAGGCGGATCTGGGCGGCGTGGAGGTCGGTGGCGGCGCTCCGGTCGAACCAGCCGTCGTTGGTGTGGTTGGTGAGCAGGTCGCCCCCGGCGGTGCGGAGCCCCTGGGCCACGCGGTCCTCCACGAGGGCCTCGCTGCAGATGAGCGGGTGCGCACGGAGGGGGCCCTGGGGCGTGGTGAAGGTGAAGCTCGACCCGGGTCCCAGGTCCCCGGGCTCCTGGGAGTAGAAACCCAGCTGGCGGTCCAGGTAGGCCCGCACCGGCGCGGGCCCGGGCATCCGCTCCCCGAAGGGCATGGGCAGCACCTTGGCCTGGAGCCAGCTGGCCTGCCCCGCGGCCTCGCCCCGGAGGAGGTTGAACAGGCCCCCTTCGGTGCCGTAGAGCCACGCGACGCCCCGGCGCTGGGCTTCCTGCCGGAGCCGCGGGCTGGGCCGGCGGTCGTCCCGGCCCAGCACGGAGCTCTCGGGCCACAGCACGAGGGTGGCATAGGCGGGGCGGGGCAGGCCGGCCCGGTGCAACTCGGCGTCGGTGAGGGCCCAGTTCTCCTCCTCCATGCCGGGCCGGCGCAGGCCCGGCTCGAAGCAGGGCTGGACCATCACCACGTCCAGAGCCCGCTGTCGCCCCCGGGGCAGGTGGCGCCACAGGACGCTGAAGACGGCCAGGAGGATCAGCAGCAGGGCGGGGGCCGCAAGGACCCTCCGGGGTCCGGCTCCCCGGGCGGCCTGGAAGCCCATCCAGGCCCCGAAGCCCCAGAGGAGGGCCGCCAGGCCGTGGGTGCCCAGGAAAGCGGCGCCCTGGGCCAGCCAGGGCACGCCGCCCAGGGGGGCGCCCATGCTCAGGTCGTAGATGTGGAAGGCGCAGGCTTCCCAGAGGACCACGGCCAGGGCCGCCGCGAAGGCCCCGGCGGCCCTGCCGCGCCGCGAGGCCAGGCGCCCCAGGGCCGCCACCGCCAGGAAGCCCAGGGCCTCGTAGGCGAAGAAGAGCCCGGCCACCCCGTAGGCCGCGGCATAGGGCATGGGCGCCTTGGAGTGCATGACCTCGGGCACCCAGTAGAAGATCCCAACCAGGCCCAGGAGCACGCCCAGGAAGACCCAGCCCAGCCTCCGGCCCCGTCCCACGGCCGCGAAGATCATCGCCGGCAGCAGGAAGGCCGCCGCGGCCTCCGGGTAGCCCCGCCCCGAGGCCAGGGGGAACCGGAAGGCCACGAGGTAGAGCAGGGCGATGGCCAGGGCATCGCGAAGGCCGGCGGGAAGGCCTCCGAGGGTGGCAAGCCCCGGGCGCCTCATGGCCGGGGGTTCCCGGCCCGCCGGGCGGTTTCGAAGCAGGCGATGCCCGCGGCCACGGCGGCGTTCAGGCTCTCCACGCCCTGGGTGGGGATGGCGACCCGGATCACCTCCGGCGGCAGGGTGGTGCCCGCGAACCCGTGCCCCTCGTTGCCCACGAGGATGCGGACGCGGCCGCCGAGGTCGGCCTGGGCCAGGGGCACGGAGGTGGGGCCCCCGTCCAGGGCGAGCCAGGCGCCACCATCGACGGCCAGCGTCTCCCGGCGCCGCAGGGGCATGAGGAAGGCCGCGCCCATGCTGCCCCGCAGGGCCCGGGGGGCGAAGGGATCGGCGCAGCCGGGGCCCAGGATGGCCTCCTGGAAGCCGAAGGCGGCGGCGGCCCTCAGGATGGCGCCCAGGTTGCCGGGATCCTGGATCCCCCAGGGGACGATCACCCGCTCGGGCAGATCCCCCTCCGGGGCGGGAGCCAGGGAGGCCACGAGGATGTGCTCCGGGGGGCTGCCGGCTTCGGCCAGGTCGCGCATGAGGCCCTCGCCCAGGCTCCAGGCGGGCAGCTTCAGGGCCCGCTCCAGGGGGTGAGGCCGGGCGCCTTCCAGGCGGAGCCAGGTCTCGGGCGCCAGCCGCCCGGCTTCGGGGGCCTCGTGCCAGGCTTCGATGAGCTTGGCGCCGAGCAGGAGGGTGTGGGTGCGCTGCGCGCCGCCCGCCGTGGCGAGGGAGCGGAAGGCCTTGAAGCGGGGGTTGGCCCGGCTTGTGATCAGGTGCTCAAGTTCCATGCCTTAAAGCCTAGCCGGAAGGAAACCATAGGACACTTGGAAGGAACACGTCAGAATCTTGATACAGCCCATTGTCGCGCCGCCACCCGCGGCCTGTCACCAGCCTCATACACCAGGGGGAACTTGATGCAACCGTATGTCTCATCGGACCAGAACCTGAGGGAGTTCTCCCTTCGGGCCGTGCTCATCGGCCTGGTGCTGGCCGTCGTGCTGGGCGCGGCCAACGCCTACCTGGGGCTCAAGGCTGGCATGACCATCGCCGCCACCTATCCCGCCGCCGTCATCTCCATGGCCCTGATCAAGCTCATGAAGGGCACGATCCTGGAAGAGAACATGGGCCGGACCGTGGGCAGCATCGGCGAGAGCGTGGCAGCGGGCGCCATCTTCACCATCCCGGCCTTCGTGATCTCGGGCATCTGGCCCCGGTTCTTCTCGCTCACCAACTACTTCACCTCCACGGCCATCATGTTCGTGGGCGGCACGCTGGGCATCATGTTAGTGGCCCTGCTGCGCCGCGTGATGGTGGAGGACGCCGAACTGCCCTATCCCGAGAGCGTGGCCGCCGCCGAGATCCACAAGGCGGGCGCCAGCGGCGGGGGCGGCACCAAGGTGCTGTTCACGGCCATGGGCGTGGGCGCGGTCATCCAGGCCCTGGTGCAGGTCCAGCTCTTCGCCAGCACCTGGCAGTGGTTCATCTACTTCAAGGAGAACTCCTTCGCCCTCATCGGCAAGGGCAAGGCCGCCCTGGCCAAGGGCGGGCTCTACCTCACGGCCCCCGGCATCAGCCCGGCCTACATGGGCGTGGGCTACATCATCGGGCCCAAGCTGGGCGCCCTGAATTTCGCGGGCGGCGTCCTGGCCTGGGGCCTCATGGTGCCCCTGATCATCTACTTCATCGCACCCTTCACCATGCCCGCCGACGCCACCATGGCGGACTGGTTCGCCCTGTCGGCGGCGGTGTGGAAGTTCATCGTCCGGCCCATCGCCATCGGCGGCATGCTCATGGGCGCGAGCTTCACCCTGTTCAAGATGCGCAAGAGCCTCACGACGGGCCTTTCCCGTTCGGTCTCCGACGTGAAGAAGGCGGCCTCCGGCGAGGCCACCATCGACCGCGTCAACCAGGACCTGCCCTTCACCTGGGTCATGGCCGGCATCGCCTTCGCCGCGGTGGCCACGTTCCTCATCACCTGGCGGATCTTCCACGTGGGGGCCATGGTCTCCATCGTCGCCGCCCTGGTGATGGTCATCGTGGGCTTCTTCTTCTCGGCCATCAGCGGCTACCTGGTGGGCATCATGGGCTCCAGCAACAACCCCATCTCCGGCCTGACCCTGTCGGCCCTGGTGGTCACGGCGCTGGTGATGGTGGCCCTGGGCGTCAAGGGCAACGCCGGCGTCGCCGCGGTGCTCGGGGTGGCGGCCATCGCCTGCGTGGCCACGGCCGTGGCCGGCGAGATGCTGCAGGACCTCAAGGTGGGCTACATCCTGGGCGGGACCCCATGGCGCATGCAGGTGGGCGACATGCTGGGCGTGGGCCTGGCCGCGGCCGTCCTCTTCCTCCCCCTGATGATCCTCCACGAAGGCGACATCAAGAAGGCCGCCGAGACCCAGATCACCCAGATGGAGTCCCAGCACGTCACCTCCCTCACCTTCGCCGACCGGACCTACAGCATCCAGGAGCTGCGCCAGCTCCCCGCCGACCAGAAGAAGGTCGTCATGCAGCTGGACGCCGGCTTCGGCAGCCCCAACATCCCCGCGCCCCAGGCCGGGTTGATGGCCATGCTCAGCAAGGGCATCGTGGAGGGCAAGATGGCCTGGCCGCTGATCATCGTGGGCATGCTCATGGGCTTCGCCTTCATCCTCATGCAGGTGCGCAGTCCCATGCTGGTGAGCGTCGGCATGTATCTGCCCCTGGGCACCACCTTCGCCATCTTCCTGGGGGGCTGCGTGAAGGGCATCGTGGACATGGTGGCCGAGAAGAAGGGCCTCAACGCCGCCCAGAAGGTGCGGGTCGAGAACAGCGGCGTGCTGGTGGCCGCGGGCCTCATCGCCGGCGAGGCCCTGGTGGGCCTGGCCTTCGCGGGGCTCACGTTCTTCGAGGTGCCGTACACGATCATCGCCCATCCCGCGCCCATCACCATCCTGGTGAGCCTGGCGATCCTGGCGGGCATCGGCCTCTACCTGGTGAAGCTGCCTCTGGCCAACGCCGGCGCCGCCGACGAGCCCGCGCCGCCCAGCGCGAACTTCTAGACCTTTCATCATCCTTGCGGGTCCCGGTTTCCGGGACCCGCTTTCTTTCAGGAGCAAGCGGTGGAGAGCATCACCATCGGCGCGTTGCTGGCCCGGGTCCCGGTGCCCGCGGTGCCCTGCGAGCGCCTGGAGGACGGCCGGGTGGTGCTGCTGCGCCCCAAGTTCCTCAGTCCCCGCCTGGGCTGGCTGCAGCGGCTCCTGCCGCGGCCGGAGTTCCGGGTCCGCCTGGACCCCACGGGCTCCTTCATCTGGGAGAGCCTGGACGGGCGGCGCACCGTGGCGGATGTCTGCGCCTTGGTGCGGGAACGGTTCGGCCAGGAAGCCGAGCCGGTGGAGGAGCGCACCCTGGCCTTCATCCACCAGATGGCTTCGGGCAGCTTCATCCGCCTGGACGCCCCTGAAGGCCTTTTGCCTATATAGTGTCTTCATGCCCACTGGAAGTCTGAAGCATCGCTCCGTACTGACCATCCTCACGATCTACCTCATCGTGGGCGCGCTGAGCCTGCTGGCCTTCCTTTGGGTCGCCGGCGGCATCTCCGAGGCCTTCGGCCGGCGCTTCGCCGAGAAGAGCGTCCAGCTGGACAAGGAGCGCCTCCTGGGTCCCCTGCGCCGGGAAGTGGCCCTGGCCCGGAAGATGGCCGACAGCGAGGCCATCCGCGCCTTCTGCCGGGATGACGCCAGCTCCGCCGTGCGGGCCGCGGGCCTGGCCGAGCTCAGGAGCTTCCGCACCGCCTTCGCGGACCGCAGCTGCTTCCTGGTCACGGGCTCCAGCCTCCACCACTACTTCGGCGACACCAAGGCCGAGGCCAGCCTGCCCATCGAGACTCTGGATCCCAACAACATCAATGACCGCTGGTACTTCGAGACGATGGACACCGTGGACGACTTCGCCCTCCACGTGGACTCGGACGTGGCCCTGAACCTGCTCAAGGTGTGGATCAACGTCGTGGTCAAGGACGGCGACCGCAAGGTGGGCCTGGCCGGGACGGGCGTCGATCTCTCGGCCTTCATGCACGAGCTGAAGGCCGGCGGGGACCGCAGCACCGTCAGCATCATGGTGGATCCCAAGGGTGTGCTGCAGGCCCATCCCAACGCGCGCTACATGGAATACAACGCGCAGATGAAGGACGAGCAGCGGCGCATGACGCTCTTCCAGCTGCTGGGGGACGACGGGGACCGGACCCTGCTCCGGACCCGCCTCGACGCCCTGGTCAAGGGGACCACGGCTCTGGAAACCTTCCACCTCAAGGTCGAGGGCAAGCGCTACCTGGCCTCGGCCATCTACCTCCGGGAGATCGACTGGGTCGCCATCACCCTGCTGGACCCGGCCCAGGTGGTGGGGCTGCGGAGCTTCCTGCCCATCCTGGTCCTGCTGGGCCTGAGCCTGCTGGCGACCATCGGCCTGGTGTCCTGGCAGCTGAACCGGGTCCTCCTGGGCCCCCTGGCCCGCCTGACCGAGTCCAGCCGCGAGATCACCGCGGGCCGCTACGACCTGGTCCTGCCCGTGGAGCGGGACGACGAGCTGGGCCGGCTCACGGGGGCCTTCAACCACATGGCCGCCACCATCCGCAACTACACCTCCAACCTCGAGCAGCTGGTGGCCGAGCGCACCCTGGCCCTCACCGAGTCCAACCGCAAGGTCATGGACAGCATCGCCTACGCCAAGCTCATCCAGGAGAGCATGCTGCCCACGCCCGAGGCCCTGGCCCTCCACCTGCGCGACCACTGCGTGCTCTTCCGTCCCCGGGATGGCGTGGGCGGTGATTTCTACGCCCTGCTACCCGACGCGGGCGGCTGGCTGCTGGCGGTGGGGGACTGCACGGGCCACGGGGTGCCCGGGGCCTTCATGAGCATGAGCGCGGGGGCGCTCCTGAGCCAGCTGGTGGCCAAGCACGGCGCCGGGGACCCGGCCCTCCTCCTTCGGGAGCTGAACGGGGCGCTGAAAGAGCTGCTGCACCAGGGCGGCGGGGCCGAACTCAGGTCGGGCACCATGGACAACGGCCTGGACCTGGGCCTCCTTCGGGTGGAACCGGGCCGGGCGGTCTTTGCGGGCGCCCGGATCCCCCTCTGGACCCTGGCCCCGGGCGAGACCGAGCTCGGCATCCTGCCCGCCGACGCCCAGAGCCTGGGCTACCGGCGCTCCCGACCGGACTTCGCCTTCCGGAACCAGGAACTGCCCATCCAGCCCGGGACCCTCTGCTGCCTGTTCACGGACGGGATCCTTGACCAGCACGGCGGCCGGTTCAACTTCGGCTTCGGCCGGCGCCGCCTGGGGCGCTTCCTCCAGGACCACCGGGAACTGGGCATGACCGCCCTGGGCGAGGCCCTGGCCACCGCCCTGGCCGCGTACCAGGGCGGCAACGCCCAGCGTGACGACCTGACCTTCCTGGCCTTTCGCATGGAGTAGACCATGGCCGAACTCGACAAAATCCGCCAGTTCCTGGCCGCCGAGGGCATCCTCATGTCCTTCCATGGCCCCTTCCGCCACAGCATCATCGAGGAGCTGGGCAAGGCCGTGCGCAAGCACCTGGAAACGGAGACCGTGCGGAAATCGGCCATGGCCGATGTGTTCTCGGTCTTCATCGAGGCCGCCCAGAATGTCAGCAACTACGCCAAACGGAAGGACTGGGAGGAGGCTGAACGCGCCCGGGTGCAGAACGGCATCCTGGTGATCGGCCGCCAGGGGGAGGCCTACCAGATCCGCTGCGGCAATTTCATCCACCCCCGGGACGCCGGCCCCCTCCTGGCGCGCCTGGACCACCTGGCGACCCTGGACGCCGCCGGCCTGAAGGCCCTGTACAAGAAGCAGCTGCACGCGGAGGTCCCGCCCGAGGGCACCGGCGCGGGCCTGGGCCTCATCCGCATGGCCCGCACCGCCTCGCAGCCGCTATGCTATGCCATCGCCGAAGGCCAAGGCGGCCTGGACTTCTTCTCCCTTACGGTGACCCTATGACCCTGGCGAAGCTGGACAACCTGATGGTCGCGGCCACGTCTTCCAGCCCGGAGGTCCACGGGGACGAGGCGGCCGGGAGCCTGTCGCTCCAGGGCGAGTCCTATCCCGAGAACTCCTTCGAGTTCTTCAGGCCCATCCTCACCTGGGTCGCGGACTTCCTGGAGCGGGATGGCCGCGCCCTCACCGTGGATCTGCGCCTGACCTACCTCAACACCAGCAGCATCAAGTGCATGATGGATCTTCTGGACGCCATGGAGGACGCCCACAAGGCCGGCCGTGCGGTGAGCCTGAACTGGTATTACGATCAGGAGAACGACCGGGCACTTGATCTCGCCGAGGAGTTCAGGGAGGACCTCACCCTGCCGTTCCACACCCTTCCCGTCAGCCCACCCTCCAACTTCATAGCGTGAGGCCCCCATGGCCAACGAAAGGAAGAGCAAGCAGGTCGATCCCGAGGAAGCCGCCCTGCGCTTGAAACTGGAGACGCTGCGGGCGGACCCCGCCCACCGCGACCATCCGCTGCTGCGGGAACTGGAGCGGCTGGCGGAGGGCCACCTCCGCCTCCTGCGCCGCATGGGGAAGATCACCCGCATCTCCGATGGTTTCCAATCCCAGCTCAAGGAGCTGAACGAGGCCCTCCAGGTGGTCTCCCGCACGGATCCCCTCACCGGCCTTCCCAACCGCAGGGCCATGATGGAGGAGCTGCACGGGGAGATGGCGCGCTCCGGCCGGGAGGGGGGCACCCTGGCCGTGCTCATGGTGGACGTGGACCACTTCAAGCTCGTGAACGACACCCACGGCCACGAGGTGGGGGACCGGGTGCTCCAGATCCTGGCGCAGGCGCTGAAGGAAGCCCTCCGGGCCTACGATGTTTGCGCGCGCTGGGGCGGGGAGGAATTCCTGGTCCTCCTGCCCGGCACGGACCGCGCGGGCGCCCTGGAAGTGGGCGAGAAGCTCCGCAAGGCCGTGGCCGCCCACTCCGTGCCCGCCGGTGAGGCGCGGGTCACCGTCGGCCTCAGCGTGGGCGTGGCGGTGCTGGAACCGCAGGAGTCCATGGACTCGCTCCTCCGGCGCGCCGACGCAGCGATGTACGAAGCCAAGCGCCACGGCCGGGACCGCGTCGAGGGCTGAAGGACGGGCCGGGGCGTCCCTGGGACGCTCCGGCCGGGGAACCACGGCTCAGAACTTGTAGGTCAGGCCCGCGGTGACCGTACCCAGGTTCCGGCCCTGGGAATGGACGTTGTGGTACCGGGCCAGGAAGCCCCAGTTCTCGTTGAGGTTGATGCCGAAGCCGGCGTTCCAGGCCAGCTTGACCCCGGTCTCGTGCAGGTAGTCGGCGTTCTTTCTCTGGATGTTCATGCCGCCCGCGCCCAGCACGAGGTAGAAGCCCTGCAGGTCCGCCCTGGGCGTGAAGACGTAGTTGAGGGTCAGGGCCGTGCTCTGGGCGCGGTCCCGGTCCCAGTTGCCGTCGCCGGTGTTGGTGGAACTGGGATAGTAGACCCCGTCCAGGGCCAGGCGGATGGTGTGGCCGGGTTGGCGTTCCCAGTCCGCGAAGGCGCCCAGGGTGTAGCCGGCGCTGCTGGTGTACCCGTCCCGGGTTCCGCCCGTGGGCCAAGCCGCACCGGCCGTCAGACCGAGGCGGGGCACCTGGGCGCAGAGGATCGAACCGGCTGCTGCGAAGCCCAGGCCCAGCCGGGTGATGCGGTTGAGAGTCTTGCTCATGATCGCTCCGTGAAGGAAGGAGATAGGAAAGCGAAGGTGTAATTAATTTTTAATTACATCGGGATCGCATGGATCCTTCCGTTCATGTGGCGTCAGTGGCCGCTTGGTGACAATAAAAAAATGACGCCCGGAACCGTGTGGTTGCGGGCATCATTAAAAATTAATTAAATATACTATTCCAGCGGAAGCCGTCCCTGCCCACCCATCCGGATGATGGCCGGAACGTGCAGGTCCTCCGCCAGGGTCGCCATCTCCCCGCTGGGCGTGGGGGCCTGGGGCAGGAGCCGGGTCGGGGTCAGGGGGTGGTCCTGGGGATTCTGTGGACCTTCCCCGTAGACGCGCATCCCGTCGCCCGTCACCGCGCGGGGAGTCTCCTCCGGGGCGCGGTAGGGGGTGTGCCGGTCCTGGGGTTCGGCGCTCAGCTCCTGGGAGGACTCCACGAAGCCCGAGGCGAGGACGGTGACCAGGGCGCGGTCCTCCAGCTCGGGGGCCTCCACCTGGCAGAGCTTGATATCGGCCAGCCCGTGGTAGTGGCGGCTGAGGAAGCCCATGGCGGTCTCCACGGCGGAGAGCTCCACCCGGTCCCAGTCCGCCATGACCGAGACGATGACCTGGGAGGCGGAGCCGCGGGTGTCGCGCTCCAGGAGGGGGCAGTCCAGGGCCTTCTGCAGGGCGTCCAGGAGGGCTTCCTCGCCCCGTCCGGTGCCGGTGCCGATGAGGGCCTCCCGGCCGTTGCGGAGCACGGCCTCCACGTCGGCGAAATCCCCGTTGAGGGTGCCCGGCCGCAGGATCAGGTCGGTGATGCCGCGCACGCCCTGGATGAGGACGCCGTCGGCCACCCGGTAGGCCTCCTTGACCTTCACGCCCTTGTCGCAAAGGGTCAACAGCTTCTCGTTGGAGACGACGATGACCGTGTCGGCGGTGTTGCGCAGGTTGTCCAGGCCCTGGTTGGCCTTGTCGGCCTTGTTCACGCCCTCCCAGCGGAAGGGGGTGAGCACCACGGCCACGGTGAGCGCGCCGAACTCCCGGGCGCAGCTGGCCACGATGGGCGCCGCGCCGGTGCCGGTGCCGCCGCCCATGCCGCCGGTGATGAAGACCATGTCGGCGCCCTGCAGCTGGGCGAGGATCTCCTCGCGACTCTCTTCGGCCGCCACGGCGCCCTTCTCGGCGTTGCCGCCGGCGCCCAGGCCCCGCATGCTGATGGGGCCCAGGGGGATCTTCACGTGGGCCTTGCTCTGGGCCAGGCTCTGCTGGTCGGTGTTCATGGCGATGAACTGCACGCCGCCCACGCCGCTCATGATCATGCGGTCGATGGCGTTGCAGCCCGCGCCGCCCACGCCCACCACCTTGATGTTGGCGCCGGGCAGGTGGATGGGATTGGGGAGGAAGGGAATCTCGCTCATGGGGTCACCGGTCAAATCCATTGTCTGATTCTCTCCATGATGCCCCTGCTCCGGATGGTGCGGGCGGTGGCTTCGTTCAGGCCGCGATGGAGGGCCTTCACGGCCCCTAGAGCGTTGGTGTAGAGGGGGTTGGCGATGGCGTGGGAAAGGCCCTGCACGCCGATCACCCGGCCCAGCACCACCCGGGGCCGGCCCAGGATGTTCTGCGCGAGGATGGGCAGGTGGGGCAGCAGGGCGCCGCCCCCCACCAGGTGGACGCCGCCGTGGATCTCGTGGATGAGCCCGGAGCGTCCGATCTCCGCCAGGACCATGTTCAGCAGCTCGATGGCCCGTGCGTGGAGCACCTCGGCCAGCTCGCGCCGCGACACCTGCCGTCCCTCCTCCTCCAGCTCGATGTGCTCCTCGGCGGGCACCTGGTTGGGCAGGGCCGTGCCGTAGACCCGCTTGATGCGCTCGGCCATGCCGATGCCGCCCAGGTGCTTGGTGATCTCCAGGTCCTTGGTGAAGTGCATGCCCCCGATGGGGATCACCGCGGAATGGAACAGGGTGCCGCGCAGGAAGACCCCGAGGTGGGTGAGCTGGTCGCCGATGTCCACCACCACGGCGCCATTCTCGGCGTCCTCCCGGGAGAGCACCGCCTCCCGGGAGGCCAGGGGGGAGTACATCAGGTCCGCGTCCGCCAGGCCCGAGAGCTGCAGGGCCCGGTTGATGTTCTCGAGCACCGAGCCGGGGGCCACGATGATGCGCACCTCGGCTTCCAGGGTGTCGCCGATCATGTTCACGGGGTTGCGGATGTCGCGCTGGCCCTTGATGTGGAACATCTGGGGGATGCGGTGGAGGACCGTCTCCTCCTTGGCGAGCTTGCAGCCGTTGGTGGCCTGTTCCATGACCCGGTCCCGGTCCTGGGTGGTGATGACCCGGTCGCCGGACGCGATGGTGATGGAGTCCCGCAGGTTCTCGCCCTTGAACTGGATGCCGTCCACGGAGACCCGGATGCCGTCCAGCCGGGTCTGGCCGGAGGTGCGCATGGCCTCCTCCACCGCGCGGTTGATGGCGGTGACCGTGAGGTTGATGTCGGTGATCTCGCCCTGGCGGATGCCGCCTTCCGGGTTGGCCATGCTCGCGCCGGTGACGGTCAGCAGGCCCCCTTCTTCCGGTACTGCAACAACTGCGACGACTTTGCTGGCTCCGAGATCCAGTCCTAGTAGAACGGCAGGTTGCACCATGAGTATTCCTGTTTCCTTGGTCCAAAGCATAACCGCACGGGAACTGGATTTACAGGATTGAAAATTCAGCGCGATTGAGCCATGGCCTTGGGAGGTTGGGTTTCCTGGGGTTCTCCCACGGCGATCTCATCGTCCCACCGCAGGTCGATGTACCGCAGGGCCGCCACATCCGGCCGCTTGGACAATTCGTTCAGGTACAACATCTGGAAATTCGGAATATTCTTGGTGGGTTCCAGCCTCGACAAATAGATGGGCGCGTCCATGCCCTCAAGGAAGGCCACGGGGCCCCGCTCGCTCCACCGCAGTTCCGTGAGGCGGTCGTAAAACTCCTTCTGTTTGTCCCGGAGGCTTGTGGCGGCGCGGATCAGCTGGACCATGGGCCCGTCCTCCTGGCTTTTGGGGTCAGCGACCACGGGAATGGCGGATAAATCCACTTGATTGAGGCGATCGAGCACGATCCCGTCGTCCGAAACCAGAAAGACCCCCTCGGGCCGCACGAGCCAGAGGATGGGCTTGCGTTCCTCGAGCACCAGCCCCAGGCGGTCCGGGGGGTCCCTGCGGATGAGCAGGCCCTTGACCCAGCGCTTGGCCTCCAGGGCTTCCCGCAGCTTTTCCGCATCGAACCAGAACAGGGGCTTGCCCAGGCAGACCTTGTCGGCGATGGCCTGGGCCTGCTCCAGGCGCTCCCCCCGGCAGCCGGAGATGTTCACCTGCTCGATGGTGAGCTTCTGGAGCCCCAGGTAGCGGTGCCCCAGTTCCAGGGCCCCGTAGCCCGCCCCCGTGACCAGCAGCGCGACCAGGGCCACCCTCGCCCAGGGCATCCAGGGGCGTCGCGGGCGGGTGCGGGGGAGCAGGGGCATGGGGAGTCAGTATAGCTTCATCCGGATCTACCACACGCCGTGTGATTAATCTGGACAAGTGCCTACCAAATCTCGACTTCAGGCTCGAGGTCGATGCCATTTAACGCCCGTACCCTGTCCCGGACCGTGGCCATGAGCTCCCGGAATTCCTCGGCGGTGGCCCCGCCCAGATTCACGAGGAAGTTCCCGTGCTCCATGCTCACCTCCGCATCCCCCACCCGGAACCCCTTGAGCCCCGCCTGGTCGATGAGGCGCCCGGCGCTCTGGCCGGTGGGGTTCTTGAAGATGCAGCCGGCGTTGCGCTTGCCGATGGGCTGGCTGGTGCCGCGCTTCTTCCTGCAGTCCTCCACCAAGGCGAGGATCGCCCGGGGATCGCCGGGCACCAGGCGCACCACCAGACCCAGGGCGATGCGGCCCTCGCCCAGGAAGCTCCAGCGGTAGCGGAACTCCCCGGGTTCCGGGGTCTTCTCCACCAGCTCGCCTTCCGTCGTGAGGAAGCGGAACCGGGCGAGGACATCCACCATCTCCCGGCCGTAGGCGCCGGCGTTCATGTGCAGGGCGCCCCCCACGCTGCCGGGGATGCCCGAGGCGTATTCCAGGCCTGACAGGCCCATCGCCGCAGAGTCCATGCTGAGCCGGATGTGGCCGTAGCTGGCCGGGGCGTGGACTTCGTCGCCCTCCCGGCGCACCGAGGGGGGGAATTTCAGGCGCAGCACCGGCAGGTCCACATCGCCCAGGACCACCAGGTTGCTGCCCCCGCCCAGGACCTTCCACGGCAGCGCTTCCCGGGCGCAGGCGCGGACGAAGGCCTGGGCCTGGGCCTCGTCCACGGGCTCGAACAGCCACCGGCAGATTCCCCCCACGCCCAGGGTCGTGAGGCGGGAGAAGGGCACATCCCGCCGGTGGGGGATGGCCATGAGGTCGTCGGGCCAGGGATGCTCCATGGCTCAATTATGCCGCTACTGGGACCTCTAAACCTGTACGATGACAGTTATGCGCTGGATGGCCCTGGACCACGGAACCAAGAACATCGGGATCGCCTTCTCGGACGACCTGGAGATCATCGCCTCGCCCTTCCAGGTGTGGCCCAGCCAGGGGGATCCCACCCTGGCCAGGCTGGCCAGGCTCGCCCGGGAGGAAGGGGTCCAGGCCCTCCTGGTGGGCCTGCCCCTGCACAAGGACGGCGCCGAGAGCGCCACCGCCCCCCTGGCCCGGGCCTTCGGGGAGGCCCTGCGCGACCTCACGGGCCTGCCCCTGGTCTTCTGGGACGAGCGCCTGACCAGCGTGGAGGCCGAGCGCCTCCTGGCCGCCCGGGGCGTCAAGCCCAAGGACCGGAAGGCCCGCCTGGACGCGGCGGCCGCTGCGGTGATGCTCCAGGATCTCATCGAGACCCGGCGGTCCAGGGGGATCGCGTCGGGCTGCCTTGCCTGAACCTCAGCCCGGGCGTCCCAGGGCCTGGACCAGGGCCTCCTTGCGGGTCTCGAGGTAAGCGGCCGCCGCGGGCAGCAGGACCGTGCGATAGAGCACGAACATGCCCCCGAACAGCAGGCCCAGCACCGGGGCCAGCAGGCCCGGCGCCAGCCAGCCCAGCAGGAGCCATAGCCCCCCGAAAGAGCCCGCCCCCAGGAGCGAGGCGGCCATCCCCAGCCATACCACCGCCCCGGCCAGGTTGTGGTTGCGCAGGCTGGTCCGGGGCATGGGCCGCGGGAGCCAGGCGCTGGTCCAGTGCCCCAGCCCCACCTGGTACAGGAACAGGCACCCTGAAAGGCAGAGGGCCGGCAGCACCTGGCCGGCCTGGAGGTTCCCGGCCAGGGCCATGATGGCCAGGAGCAGCAGGGTCTGGGTGCCCATGTAGGCGGCCAGGCCCAGGGCCTTGCCCGCCAGGAGGTCGGTGGTATGCAACGGCAACAGGAGGAGGGTCTTCACCCCCGGGCCGTCCAGGCCGAATTGGTTGAGCTGCATCTGCATCCCCGCCAGGGCGAGGTAGGCGAAGGCGGCGGGCACCTTCCATGCCGAGGCGCCGCCCGCAAGGGAGGCTGGGCCCCGGAGCACGACCAGCACCATCAGGGGGACGAGGAAGCCGGCCTTGCCCAGATGGCTCGTGATGAGGTTCTGCCAATGCAGCCGCCCCACGCCCCGGGCGGGTGTGCGGAAGGTCCAGGAGCGTTCTTGCCCGCTTCCGGGGACGGCGCGCAGGAACTGTGGGTCAGCTTCCCTGCCCAGGTTCCAGGCCGTGGCCAGGAACAGCATGGCCAGGGCCGCCATGGGGTAGGCCTGGCGCGCCAGGGCCCTGCCCCAGTTCCCGAGGGCGGCCTCGCGGAGGCCCTCGCTGGACTGCAGGGGAGGCGTGAGGAGGGCGAACCTGCCCAGGAACCCCGCCAGGGGGCTGGTGAGGCCCCACAGGACGGGGAGAACGGGGCCGGGGCCGGTTGCCGCCGGCAGGACGTTCAGGGCCGCCCAGGCGCAGAAGGCCAGGAGCATCAGCCCCACCCGTAGCCGGTTCACCACTCGGGCCGCGAGGCTCCCCACCAGACGCTGCAGGCAGAGCATGGCGGCCACCGTGCCCAGCCAGGGCAGGGGCAGGAGCGGGAACAGGCGCGGCCGCGCCGCCCCGGCCCCCAGCAGGAGGCAGGCCGAGGCCAGGGCCACGATCAGGGGCAGGGGCTCCCCCAGTCCCGCCACCAGCTCGGCGGCGAAGAGCTTGCGCACCTTCACCGGGAAGACCTGGGTGGCCTCCCAGGCCAGCACCCGGCTGCCGCTGGCGACCCCGCCCGCCAGGCCGCCCATGAGGGCGATGGCCCCCAGGATGGCGCCCAGGATCCGGGCGGGACCGGGCTGGGGCAGGCCTTGCCCCAGCAGGTAGCCTCCCATCAGGGACCCGCCCAGGGCTGGCAGGAGCACCAGGCCCCCCACCAGGACGATGACCAGGACGTAGACGACCCGTCCCCGGGCGCCCAGCTCACGCCGGGACCGGTTCCAGGCGGCCTGGAGATGGGCCCCCAGCAAGGCCCTCACCGGGCCTACAGCCACGACAGCTCCCCGGTGCGGGCGCCGCCCACCAGGTCCACGAACAGGCTTTCCAGGTTCTCGGCGCCCCCGCGGGCGCGCAACTCGTCCAGGGGGCCAAAGCCCAGGAGCCGTCCCTCGTCCAGGATGGCGATGAGTGGGCAGAGCTTCTCCACCACCTCCATGATGTGGGAGGTGAGGATCAGGGTCGCGCCCCGGCCCTGGAGGTTTAGGAGGATGTCCTTGATGGTGCGGCTGGTCACCGCGTCGATGCCTTCGAAAGGTTCATCCAGGAACACCACCTCCGGCCCGTGGATGATGGCGGCGCAGAAGGCCAGCTTCTTCTTCATGCCGTAGCTGTAGTCCGCCACCAGGGACCGGGGGGCCGGGGCCAGGTCCAGCTTGGCGAAGAGCTCCTCCCGCCTGGCGTCGCCCACCGCGTCCTCCAGGCCATACATGCGGCAGACGAAGCGCAGGTACTGGTGACCCGTGAGGAATTCCAGGAGCGCCATCTCCTCGGGCATCACCCCGATGCGCCGCTTGATCGCCATTGCTTCCACCGTCAGGTCCAGGCCCAGGATCCGGATGGAGCCGTGGGTGGGCTTCAGGAGGCCCGTGAGAAGCTTGAGGGTGGTGCTCTTGCCGGCCCCGTTGCGGCCCAGCAGGCCCAGGAAGCTGCCCCGCTCCAGCCGCAGGGTGAGGCCCTCCAGGGCGGTCTTGTCGCCGAAGCGCTTGGTCAGGTTCTCCAGTTCGAGGGCGTAGGGCATGGCACTACCCTAGCCCCTGCCGAGCTGATTTCAATTGCAGAAGCTTGAATGGTCCTGACTTTCCACGTGCCTGTCAGGCGCGGGACAGGTGCCTTTTCAGGTCGGCAATCATGCGGTCCTTCTCGGCCAGGGCCTGATCCTGCTCGGCCAGGGCCTTGTCCTTCTCGGTCAGAGCCTGATCCTTCTCGGCCAGAACCTGGTCCTTCTTGGCCAGGGCCTGGTCCTTCCTGGCCAGGGCCTGTTCCTTCTCGGTCAGGGCCTGGCGCAGATCCGCCGACTCCCGCGCCTGGTCCTGGAAGGCGGTCAGCATGTCGTCCTCCACGTCCATCCGCTCGCGGACCCCCTGTTCGGCCCCGGCCCGCATGAGGCGGCGAAGCACTTCCCGGTGGCGCTCGGGGAAATTCTCTTCCAGGATGTCCAGCAGGTGCGGATCCGAACGCGATGCTTGGCCCTGGTCGAAGACCTCCAGCAGCTGTTCCAGCTCGGTCCGCCGGCGATTCCTGAGGCGGTTGATCTGGACCACGATGGAATCGTGGGTGAGCGCCTCCACGAACGGGTCGGTGATCTGCACCTCGTCGCCGGTGGCAACGTCCAGATAGTTCCGGTTGATTTTCAGGACCGGTACGTCGACGTACTCCAGTCCTTCACCCAGGAAGTAGATGGTCACGATCGGCAACGCCTTCTTCCTCCCTGCGGGATCCAGGTAGACGTTCTCCGGGTTGGCATAGTTGGAGCCCAGGTAGCGCCGGAACCGCTGAACGTCCCAGGCGCTGCGGGCCTTCTGGATCTCGATCAGCACCAGCTTGCGGCCGCCGTCCTCCAGCCGGACCGTGGCGGCGAAATCCAGCCGCATGACCAGAAGCCGCGTACCATCGTCCGGCCTGTCCGCCTCATGATGCACTTCGGTGGGGCGGAACTGCAACTCCAGCACTTCCTTGCCCAACAGGGCGGAGAGTAGGAGCCGGGCAACCTTCTCATCGTCGAGGAGGTATTTGAACACCACGTCGTAGATGGGGTTGGCGATGTGCACGGAGCGACCTCCTTGGGCGAAGTGTAGCGGTCCTGCGCACCGGTGTGCCATGGAACGGCTCATGGCCGAAGGTCCAAATTGGGTCGTCCAGCTTTCTGTTCGCTCCATTTCGGGCGGCCGCTTTGCCGCTTCACCACTGGATGCTCGCCCCCGCCACCAGGATCCTCCGGCTGAAGTAGCTGTCGTTGGCGATGCGGGCGCCGTAGTCCGGGGTGTAGGCGTAGGACGAGACGTTGTGCCGGTCCAGGAGGTTCATCACCTCGCCGAAGGCGGCCCAGCGGGTGGGGCCCCACGTGAACTGGTGGGTGAGGCGGGAATCCACCCGCAGGTAGGCCGGCAGCCTCGTGGAGAACGGTGTGCCGTTGAGGGGGTCGAAGCCGCCGTTGGGATCCGGAGTGGCGCCCTCCACGGGGGTGTAGGGCGCGCCGGAGGCGTAGCGCAGGGTCGTGGCCCACTCCCAGCCGGGGGCGAGGGTGCTGGAGGACAGGGCGGTGAAGTTGTGGGGGATGCTCTCGGGCACGGGGCCCAGCACGGGCTGGGTGTCCTCCTTGCGCCGGGTGTCCAGGTAGCCGTAGCCGATCCAGCCGCGCCAGCCGGAGGTGGAGGCCTTGAGCAGCAGGTCCACCCCCTGGGCGTAGCCCCGGCCCGTGGATGCGTAGCCCCAGGTGGCGTCCTGCACCACCAGGTGATCGTAGTCCTTGCGGTAGACCTCCACCCGGCAGTTCCAGGTCCAGGCTCGCGTCCAGGTGGCGTCCAGGGAGGTGAGGACGTGGGTGGACCGCATGACCTTCAGCAGCCCGTTGCCGGCGTAGGGGTCCACTTCCGTCAGCGGCGGACCCTGGTGGAAGCTGCCCCCGGCCACGCGCACGGTCACGCCTTCGCGCACCAGCCAGGAGAGGGTGCCCCGCACGTCGTGGGTCGTCTCCCCTTCCAGGCGGTAGTGGTCCACCCGTCCGCCCAGGGACAGGCCCCAGCGGGAACTCAGGAGCGAGCGCCAGGTGAGGTAGGCCCCCGTGCGGTCCGCGTTGAAGCCGTAGGTGAAGACCCGCGGGGCCGAGGCCGGGTTCCAGTTCGTGAGGTCCAGGGGAACCATGCCCGTGGGGGTCATGCGGGTGTGGTCTCCGTCGGTGCCGCCCTCCAGGGACTGGCCCTGGCCCCAGGGCACGGAAAGCTCCACCCGGTCGTACACGGTCCGCTCGACCTGGTCCAGGTGCCAGCGGTTGAAGTTCCAGTAGATGTGGGAGGCGTCCTCGGACAGCTCCACGTTCAGCCCGGCCTTTTCCGCCAGGGTGCCCGACCACTTCAGGGAGGCGAACCGGGTCTCGCTGTGGTTGCTGTAGGTATCCGTCAGATTGGCGATGGGCACGGTGGTCGCGAGGTGGTCCCGGGAGTAGAGCCCCAGGATGGAGAGTTTCCCGTCCAGCAGGGGCTGCTGCCAGTTCACCATGCCATCGTCGGAGATCGGCTCCTCGTCGAAGTTCTGGGCCAGGCCGTACCACTTGTCCAGGAGGACCGTGTCCGACTGGCGGGCCGAGGCCCGCACCAGGCCGCTGCCCACCGTCTGGTCGAAGGAGAAGCCCTGGGTGGGGATGGTCACGAGCAGCGTCCGGCTGGGAGCGTAGGTGGACTGCTCCGTGGCGATGTCCATGACCGCGCTCAGCGCGTCCCCGTACCGGGAGGAGAAGGCCCCGGGGATGAACTCGACGTTGGTCACCAGCGCCGTGTCCACCGCCGAGAAGATCCCCCCCTGGGTGGTGGGATGGTGGAAGGGATGGACCAGGTGGCCCCCGTTCAGCCAGATCCCCACCTCGTCGGGCTTGCCGCCCCGCACGTAGAGTTCGGCCCCCTCGGTGGTGTTGCTGACCCCGGGCAGGCCCTTGACGGCCTGCATGACGTCGGCGGCGGCGCCCGGCGTGGTGTAGACCTCCAGGCGGGACAGGGTGGAGGTGGCGCCCTCCTCGCTGGAGTAGCCGCTGCCCTCCACCACCTCCACCGTGGCCTCCCGGGCCATGGGCTCGAGCATGGCCCAGAGGGGCTCCCCGGCCTTCCCGGTGCGCACCAGGGACTCCATGCCCGGGGCGGAGATCCGCACCTGCACGGCGCCCGGCGCGGCCAGGCGCAGCTTGAAATGGCCCTTGGCGTCGGTCTTCGCCCTCACGGCCCCCGCCTCCACCAGGGCCCCGGGAAAGGGCTTGCCCTGGGGCGTCAGGATGGTGCCGGTGAGTTCCAGGGCCGCCTGCAGGATGGCGGCGGCGATCACGGGCGCTTTCCCTTGAGGACGGGCAGCACCATGGTGTCGATGAAGCCGTTGTCGGGATCCAGGGCCCGGGCCCGCTGGATCGTGGCCAGGGCGGCCTCGGTCCTGCCCGCCTGGGCCTGGGCCAGGGCGAGCCAGGACAGGCTCTCCACCCGGCCCCAGGCGGGGGCCCAGGGGTCGGCGGGGAGGGGTTCCCTGGCGGCCAGGGCCACCGCCGCCTCCAGGACGGGGATGGCCGCCTCGGGTCCGCCGCCCACGAAGGCGGGGCTGTGGAGCAGGTGGACACCCTTGAGGACCATGGGCCTCGGGTTGTCGGGCGCCTGGGCCAGGGCCCGGTCAAACAGGCCCATCGCCTTGGGCCCGAGGGAGATTCCCGAGATGGGGGAGAGGCTGATCTTGAGGCCCTGGCAGCCGCCCAGGAGGGCCATGCGCTCCGGATCCCGGCTGCCTTCCAGGGCCTTGACCGTGCGGTCCAGGAGCGGCGCGGCGCCCTTGGGGTCCGGCCCCACGCGCCGGCTGGACAGGACGTAGGCGAGGTAGAGTTCCTGGTAGGCCTTGCGCTCCGGGGGCGCGGGGTCCGCCATGAGCTGGGCCTGAAGGGACAGCACCTGGTCCGTGGAGAGGCGCTGGGCCTTGGCCAGCTGCGCCGGGAGGTCCGGCGCCTGCGCGTGGACCACGATGGCCGGCAGAAGGAGAAGCAGGGAACGCATGGGACCTCCATAGGGTGTCTTGCCCTGGAACAACGTTAAGGCGGTGGAGGGAGGGAAGAGGGGGGCAACGGACGAACCGTGGCTGGAGGCGGACCAGCGGGCCTCAGCCGGCCCCGAGCCGGGCGCGCAGTTCGGGCATGCGCTCCCGGGCCACGGGCACGCGGGCCCCCCCGGCCAGCAGCAGCTCCCCGGTTCCGCCCGGATCGGCCTCCAGCTCCAGCACAGCGTCCAGGCGCACCATGGCGCCCCGGTGGGTGCGCAGGAAGCGCGGCGCCAGGAGCCCCTCCAGCTCGTCCAGGGTGCGGTCCAGCACGAAGCGCCCCTCGGGGGTATGCACGAAGAGCAGCCGGTTCTCCGTGCGCAGGTGGCTGACGCCGGACCAGGCCAGGACCCGCAGGCGGCCCTTGACCAGCACCGTGAAGCGCTCGGGCGCCTCCCGCTGCCGGACGGCATCCAGGGCCTGGAGCAGCAGCCCCAGATCCGGCGCCTGCGGGGGTTCCGGCCGCGGCGCCACGCGCGCCAGGGTCTCGGCCAGGCGCTCGCGTTCCAGGGGCTTGAGCAGGTAGTCGCAGGCCGCCCAGCGGAAGGCTTCCAGGGCGTGCTGGTCGTAGGCCGTGACGAAGGCGATGGGCGGCAGGGCCAGGCCCGCCGCCCGCGCCTCCCGCAGCAGCCCGAAGGCGCCCTCCGGCGGAAACTCGATGTCCAGGAAGAGCAGGTCCGGCTGGTGGGCCATCAGGAGTTCGAGACCCGCGACGCCATCCCCCGCCTCGGCCAGGCACACCGCCCCGGGCGCCAGTTCCCCGACCAGGCGCTTCAGGCGGGACCGGGCCGGAGGTTCGTCCTCGATGAGCGCGTAGCGCAGGGGGCTCACAACCGCACCTCCACCGTGCAACCGGAACCTGCCTCCACCCAGGTCATGGAGCCTCCCGCGGCATCCAGGCGCTCCCGCACCGTGCGCAGCCCCAGCCCCTCCGCAGCCTCCGGGGCCCGGCCCACGCCGTCGTCCTGGATGCGCACCGTGCCGTCCGCGGCCGTGACCACGAGGTGGCAGGCCCCGACCTTGGGGCGGAAACCGTGCTTCAGGGCATTCTCCACCAGGGGGAGCAGGAGCAGGGGCTGGACGGGAAGCTCCGCCATGGCCGGTTCCAGCTCCAGGCGGAAATGGAGCCGGTCGCCGAAGCGCAGCTCCTCCAGGCGAAGCAGGTGCTCCAGGAGCTGGAACTCCTCGCGCAGCGGCCACTCGGGCCGCTCCAGGGCGCCCAGCACCCGGCGCAGGAGTCCCGCGAGCCGCTCCGTGGCCTCCTCCGCCTTCGCGGGATCCTCGTGGATGAGGCTGGCGATGGTGTTCAGGGCATTGAAGAGGGTGTGGGGCTGGAGCTGCGCCTGCAGGCTCAGGAAGCTGGCCCGGGCCTCGGCCTTGGCCAGCCGGCGCTCCACCTCGACCATCCGGGAGACGGTCTCCTTGGTGGCCATGAAGCCGGACACCGCCAGGCCGATGAGGATGCAGGTGGTGAGCATCACGGCGTTGCCCGCCAGGTTCACCCCCAGCACCAGGCGCACCACCCCGATGGCCAGGGCCAGCAGCAGGACGTAGAAGCCCAGGATCCAGGCCACCGTCGCGGCTCCCACCCGCGCCGGCTGCCACTGCGCCGGGTACCGCTCCATGGGGGCGCCCAGGAGATCGAAGCCCCCCCACATCACCAGGGTGAAGATGATGCCCACCCCGGCGCTCCCAAGCCCGCCGGCCACCTTGGCCATGCGGGCCAGGTAGAGCCCGTAGCCCAGGACCGCGCCCAGGGCCGTGGCCTTGAGGAGCCAGCGGAAGGGTTGGGTGCGGATCTGACTGTGGGCCATGGGGAAAGGATCCGGCGGAGACGGGGCTGCTGTCCAGGCCATCGTACCAGCGGGGGAAAATCCCATACCAACGGCTGGAACGGCGGCATACTTGGCCCAAACCACCGGAGCCCCGATGTCCCCCCCAGGCCAGGATTCCCCTTCAAGCGGCGCCAGGTTGCTCACCCTGGGCGGCTGGCTTGTGGCAGCGGTGGCGGTGGCCTTCCTCCTGCGCACCCGGTTCCAGACCGCAACCCCGGCAACCCTTCCCCCGCTCCCGGAGGTTGCCCCGTCGCTGGCGACGCCGGCGGCGGTGCCGGCCGATCCCTCCAGGGGAGCGGTCCCGGTCCGCGCGGAGGCTGCGGTGGCGATCCCCGACCTGGAGGAGATCGTGGCCCGGGGCATGGCCTCGGTGGTGGTGGTGGAGACCCCCCGGGGCAAGGGCAGCGCCTTCTTCGTCCGGGCCGGCACCCTCCTCACCAACGCCCACGTGGTGACGGGGTGTTCGTACGTCACCATCCGCAAGGCCGGCGGCGAGACCGGCACGGCCTACGTGGGGGCCACCGCCGCCGACTACGACCTGGCCGTCCTCACGACCTCCGGGAGCGCCGCGAACAAGGTCCACCTCGACCTGGGCACGGCCGGGGCCCTCCGTCCGGGCCAGGAGGTCCTCGCCATCGGCGCCCCCCTGGGGCTCCAGAACACCGTGACCCGGGGGATCGTCAGCAGCCTGCGGCAGATGGGACCCGTCTCGGTGATCCAGACCGACACCGCCATCAATCCCGGCAACAGCGGCGGCCCCCTCCTGGACCGCCAGGGCAGGGTGGTGGGCATCACCTCCTTCATCATCACCAGCGGCACCCAGCCCGGCGCCGTGGCCGCCAGCCAGGGCCTCAACTTCGCCGTGGCCATCGACCACGCCAAGGCCCTCCTGGAGGGCCGTTCCCCTGCCGAGGGCGCCCAGGCCCTGCAGCAGCCCGGCAACCTCATCGCACCCCGCACGACCCCTTCGGATACGGAGAACCAGCAGCTGCAGGGCCTACGCACCTACGAAGTGCGCCTCGCCCAGCTGGCCGCCTACGCCGAGGCCCTGGACCAGGCCTGGGCCAGGCTCCTGGCCGCAGGTTATCAGGGCCAGGCGCCGGGGACCCTGGAGCATGGCTGGTTCTCGGTGTACGAGCGGCCGGATCCGCCGGACGCGGTCCTCCGCGGCTACGAGGCCGCCTACAAGCCCATCCGCGCCGCGGCCGAGGACCTGAAAAGCAAGGCCCTGGCGGCGGACGAAGCCGCACGGCAGGCCGGGGTCCTGCCCGGGGCCCGGAGGGAACTGCGACAGAAATACCGTTTGGATTACGGGGGGTGGGGCTTATAGGAAACAAGACCTCGGCAGCGCAGGGTGACGAGCATGGCTCGAAGTAGTTCAGCCCCCATTCCGGAGCATTTCGACATCACCGAGGTCTTGGCTGCAAGGGCATAGGCGCCAACGACCAGGAACTCAGCCTGCTGGTCGCACAACGCGCCCAACATCTCGGTGAAGTCTCTGTTCATCCCCGTCTCCCTTGGGCTGGTTCCACGTTGAGAATTCCCAGGCCTGCAGAGTCAAGGGCCAGACCATCTCCACGCAGGCCTCGGGGGTGCCTGCCACATGGCCGGAGCCGTGTTCGTCCTCGAGGCGGAGGAGGCGGGTTGGATAGTGGGATCGGTCCATGGTGCAGGTTCCACTCAGCGTTTAACGCAAATCGCTCGTTTCGCCCGGTCCCAGCCTGACCGTCCTCCCACAACGTTCCGCCAGGGCCGGGTTGTGGGTCACCAGCAGGGTGGTGGGCCGCACCTCCTGGTGAAGCTTGAGGAGGAACTCGAACACCTCCAGGGCCGTGGCCGGATCCAGGTTGCCCGTGGGTTCGTCCAGGAGCCAGAGGCCGGGGCGGCGCGCCAGGGCCCGGATGAGGCCCACCCGGGCGGCCTGGCCCCCGGAAAGGGTGGAGGGGAGCCGGTCCGCCAGGCCCAAGAGACCCACCTTCTCCATGAGTTCCCGCACCCAGGCGGTATGGGCGGGGGTGATGTCCCCGGCGATGCGGATGGGCATGAGGAGGTTCTCCTCCACCGTGAACTCGGGCAGCAGGTGGGGCTGCTGGAAGGCCAGGCCCACGTGGGCCCTGCGGAAGAGGGCCGAGGCTTCGGGCTGGCCCATGGGCACGGGGACGCCGCCGGCGGTGATGGAACCGCTCTCCCAGTGGTCCAGGCCGGCCACGCAGTTCAGGAGGGTGGTCTTGCCCACGCCGGACACGCCGACGACGGCGCACAGGGTGCCGGCCTCCACGTCCAGCGAGTAGCCCTCGAAGACCGGGTGCTCGGCGCCCGGATAGGTCTTGCAGAGGTTGGCGATGGCAAGCGGCAGGCCGGTCATCGCATGAGCTCCACCAGTTGCCAGTAGAGCTCGAAGGTGGCCAGGGCGTCGCCCAGGGCCGTGTGGCGCTTGTCCTCGGGCACCTGGATGCCGAAGTGGGCGAAGAGGGCGCTCGAGCCCAGGTTGTCCAGGGGCAGCTTGCCCGCGTCCCGCAGGGCCGCGGCCAGGCTGTGGGTATCCACCACCCGGTGGGAGAAGCGCGGCTCCAGGTGGTGGCCCAGGTTCTCCAGGAAGGTCCCCAGGAAGGCCTGATCGAAGCCAACGTTGTGCCCGGCCAGGATGATGGGCTTGCAGAGGTGGGGAAAGTGCTGGTCCAGGAAGACGTTCATCACCCCCAGGGCCATGTCGGGGTCCAGGGCCGCGGCGGCATGCTGCACCAGGTCGATGCGGTTGACCTTCATGCCCCCCGCCGAGACCACGAAGGGCTCGTGGCGGATGAGGATCTCCAGGCTGTTGGCCACCCGTGGGCCCTCGCCCACCACGAGGGCCACGCTGAGCAGGCTGTGCTTCCGGGGGTCGAGGCCGCCGGTTTCCGTGTCGATGAAGAGCAGGGGCTGGGTCATGGCAGGATCCACCTCAATCGGCCCGCAGGGCATCCACGGGGTCCACCTTCGCCGCCCGGCGCGCGGGGTAGCGGGAGGCCCCCCAGGCCACCAGGAGCGGGAAGACCGCCACCACCACGATGTCCATGACCCCCAGGCGCAGGGGCACGTAGGTGATGAAGTCGTACACCGCCGCGGGCAGCTTGATCAGCTTGTAGTGGTCGGCGATCAGGCAGGAGGGCACGGACACCGCCAGGCCCCAGAAGGTGCCCACGGCGCCAATCCTCAGGCCCTGCAGTTCGAACAGCCGCTGCACCTGCCTGGGGGTGGCCCCCAGGGCCAGGAGGACGCCCAGGTCCCGGCGCTTCTCCGTCACCAGCAGCACCAGGCTCGCCACGATGTTGAAGACCGCGATGAGCACGATGAGGGAGAAGATGGCCCCCATCATCCATTTCTCCACCCGAAGGGCCGCGAAGAGCGCCCGGTTGGTGTCCCGCAGGTCCTGGGCGAAGAAGGGGCCGCGGGGCCTGCCCCCGTTGAGGACCGAGAGGACGGCGGGCTTGGTCTTCTCGATGGCGTCGATGCTGGTGGCGCGCACCTCGATCATCTCCGCCTCGGTGGTGCCCGCCAGGTGCATGGCGTCCTGGATGTGGATGAAGGCCCAGGCCTTGTCATATTCGCCGATGTGGCTGTTGAAGATGCCCGCCACCGTGTAGGCGGCCATCTTCGGCTGGAGGCCGCCCAGGCCCAGGTCCAGCCGCATGAAGACGACGGCGACGGGGTCGCCCACGCGGATGCCCAGGTCCGCGGCCAGGGTCTTGCCCAGGATGATCTCGCCTTCCTTGAGGTCCTCCACGCGGGTCGGCTCCAGGCTGTCGAAGATCCGGGAGGTGCTGTGGGCGGAAGCCGGGTCCACGCCCTTGAGGAGGATGGGCGCGGGCGGGGCGTCGCTGGTGGTGGGCCGGATGAGGCCGTGGTCCAGGCGCATGGGGCTCGCGGCCACCACGCCTGGGGTGCTGCGGATGCGGGCCAGGGCGGCGCCGGTGTCGGGGATGTCCCCTTCCATGCTCGCGACGGTGAAGTGGCCCGTGGCCGAGAACAGGTTGGCCTGGATCTCCTCCAGGAGCCCGTTGGCGATGGCCAGGGCCACCACCATGGCGAAGACTCCCAGGGCGATGCCCCACCGCGCGAAGCGCACCATCACCCGCACGAAGGCGCCCTTCTTGCGGGTGTGGAGGTAGCGGTTGGCGACAAAGGCCTCGAAGGACACTAGTGTTCCCTCTCGTGGTCGTGGAGGAAGCGTACGAGGATGCGGTCAACCAGCTCCCACACCTCGGCCAGTGCGGCGATGGACATGGCCAACCCGATCCCCAGGAGCAACCCCCTCCCCAGCGGCGTGAAGAAGAACCGCGCCACCCGCGGCCAGGCCCATACCCAGGCCGGCAGGCGCACATGGTTGAAGACGGCCAGGGTGCCCAAAAGCATGCCGCCCCAGAGGAGATAGAAGAACCGCGCACTCCGGGTCAGGGAGTCCAGCAGCGGGGAGTAGGCCCGCGGGCTCGCCATCAGTTCCGGGCGACCAGGGAACCGCTCTTGGGGGTCCCCAGGGAGAGCACCTTCTTCTTGAGCATGGAGGAGGCTTCGGGCATGAGTTCCAGGGCCTTCTTGACCTGCGGGTCGCGGGTGGTGATGTACTTGAAGCCCGAATCCATGCCGTAGGCCACGTTCTGCATCTCCATGGCCAGCTGGTCCCGCATGTCGGTCTGGTTCTGGGGATCCTTCCACTCGGCGTCGGTGATCGCGAGCTTCTGCTCCTTCATCCAGGCGTGGAAACGATCCATGAGCGCGTCGTCGGGCACCTGCTGGGACTTGATGCCCCGCTTCTCCTTCTCCACCACCGCGAACTTGAAGAAGGCGCTGCTATGGCCGCGCAGGTTGCCCACGAAGGTGGTGAGCTTGGCGGACTCGATCGTGACGTCCGGGGTGATGCCGCCGCCGCCGTAGACCGTGCGGCCCAGGTCGGTCTTGAAGATGGCGCCCTTCTCCCCCAGCGGCTCCTTGGTCTCCTCGGGGAGCAGGTAGTCGTCGATGCCGTGCATGTAGTCGCGCTGGATGCACCGGCCCGAGGGGGTGTAGTAGCGGGCTGTGGTCAAGGCCAGTCCGCGGGTGCGGTTGATGGGCATGACGGCCTGCACCAGGCCTTTGCCCCAGCTGGTCTGGCCCACCACCAGGCCCCGGTCGTGGTCCTGAACGGCGCCCGTGACGATCTCGGAGGCCGAGGCCGTGCCGCGGTTGATGAGGATCACCATGGGGAAGGAATCCAGGGTGGCGCCCGCGGGGGTGCGGGTCTCCTGCTGGTCCCGGCCGTCGCGGCCTTTCTGGGTCACGATCAGCTCATTGGGCCCCAGGAGCTGGCGGCAGATGCCCGTGGCCGCGTCCAGCATGCCTCCACCGTTGTTGCGCAGGTCCAGGATGAGGTCGGTCATGCCCTGGGTCTTCAGGTTCCGGACGGCCTTCTCGAATTCCTCGCTGGTGGTCTCGCCGAAGTCCTTGATGACGATGAAGCCCGTGGTGGCGTTGAGCATGAAGGCGTACTGGACGCTGTTGGAGGGGATCTCGCTGCGGGTGATGGAGAAGCGGATCAGGTCGGGGAAGCCGGCCCTCTGGACGGCCACCTCCACCACCGTGCCCTTGTCGCCCCTCAATTTCTGCACCACGGCATTGCTGGTGAGGCCCTCCATGCTCTTGCCGTCCACCTCGCGGATGTAGTCGCCGGCGCGGATGCCCACCTTCTCGGAGGGGCCGCCCCGGACCGTGCTGACCACCACCACGCCGTCGGGCTGCTGCTGGATGATGGATCCGATGCCGAAGAAGGACCCGCGCTGGTCCTCCCGCATGGTGCGGAACTCGGTCTCGTCCATGTAGTAGGAATGGGGGTCCAGGGTGTGGAGCATGCCGGAGATGGCCGCGTGGGCCTCCTGGCGCGGGGCGGGGGGATCGATGGCCTGCTTCTGCACCAGGCCCATGACCTCCGTGAGGGTCTCCAGGCTGCGCTGCCGGGCCTTCTCGTCCCCGGAACGCCCGGCCAGGGGCGCATAGATCGCCGCCGTGGCGATGATCACCATCCAGATCCAGCTCTTCTTCAACCACCGCGCCATGTTCGCGTCCCCTAGAAGCCTTCGAGTATCCGTTTGGCCCTGTCCAGCATCCGTTCCCGCCGCAGGCGGGTGGCCAGCACGATGGACTCGAGCTCCCGGTAGGCCCGGTCCAGCGTGTCGTTCACTACAAGATAGTCATAGGATGCGAACTGGGACAGTTCGTGCCTTGCATAATCCAGGCGGATCCGGATTTCCGCCTCGGGGTCCCGACCCCGGGTCCGCAGCCGGTTGCTCAGCTCCTCGGCCGAAGGGGGGATGAGGAAGATCATCACCGCGTCCGGGATGGCCGCATGGACGTTGCGGGCCCCCTGGGTCTCGATGTCCAGGAGGATGTCCTTGCCCGAGGCCAGATGGGCCGTGATCCAGGCCTTGCCGGTGCCGTACTTGTGGCCGTAGACCTCCACCCATTCCACCAGCTCGCCCTTCTCGATCATGGCGTCGAAGGTGGCGTGGTCCACGAAGAAGTAGTCCTTGCCGTCCGTTTCCCCCGCACGGGGGGTCCGGGTGGTGAAGGAGGTGGAAAAATCAAGATCCGGCACGTCCCGTACCAGGCGCTTGGCCAAGGTGGATTTCCCGGTGCCCGAAGGGGCTGAAAGGACGAAGACATTCCCGGAATGACTGATCAATGAGTAACCCCAAAGGACCATCTTAGCCGCTTGTGGTCTCCCGGCGGACACCCCATACTCAGGTTCCCCAACCCGACCGGACCTCGCGGGGCGTGGCGGGCGGGGGACGCAACACCGGGGGTGACTGGTTTCGACAGGTTGCCGCAGGGGTGCGAGACGCAGGCGGGGGTTTATCGGTTGGCCCCCTTATCAAGCCGATAAAAACAAAAAAGCCAACTACAACACTGAATTGGCCTTCGCCGCCTAACCGGCGGTCGAACGAGTCCCCGTCATCTCCTGGTAGCGGGCTCGTTAAACTCCACAACGGGTGACTTCGGTCTGCCGGAAGGGAGGACAGGATAGGCTGTCGCGACGCCCTCTGACGACAGCCGAGACCCGGGGGCACGTCCTCGATCAGGGTCGTCCGGCCCCCTGCAGAGGTCACGCGATCCGGACCAAGCCTGTAACGACCCTCCACATCTCGCTTCTTGGACGCGGGTTCAATTCCCGCCACCTCCACCAATGAAAAGCCCGGCTTCGGCCGGGCTTTTTGTGCAAATAACCAAAATCTGGCCCATATGCCATATTCTGGTTGTTTTCGTTCAAGGCCAAATTCTAGTTGTATTTTGGGCCCGGGGTCCCGGCCGGATCATCCTCCCGATTCGGCCAGTAATGGTAATGCTCGGGTTACCTGTTGCCCTGGGTCGGTGAACCATCCTTCAGAAGATTGCCGTCAGCTATCGAAGGAATTCGGGCCCGAATGCGGCGATTGTTTCTTCACAGATTTCCTGGCAATCCTGGCGAAGCGTCTTTCCAAAAAGGGAAAGGTCCCTGGCCAGAAGCTTCGTGTCCTTGTCGCTGGGGTGCGTGAACTGACCACCTGAAGCCCGTTACCTTGATGAGTTTCATGGAGAAGCTCATGGTTGTGCGGAGCAACGGGCCTGGTTTTCCTTCAAGGACAGGACGTAGTCCGCCCTTTGGGCGATGATCTGCTTGGCGATGGCCGTCTGGCAGCCGGCGGCATCGATCGTGATGATGCTGCCGACGATGTCCAGGATGGCCAACAGCCGCGGGATCGCTTCGATTTCGTTCGATTTGTCATCAGTCTTGACTTGACCAAGGGTCAGGTGCTGGGCCGATGCCCACGCGCTCACCATATACATGGGAAACTTGCGCCTGGCTTGGTCAAGCGCGTGGCACAGCGCCTTCCCGTCCACGGCGATGACCTCACCAACTACGGACGCTGCGATTTCCTGGACCCAGGCAACGAAGCACGTCCTGAACCCGCCAGGAACCAGGGCCGCGAACACGCGTCAGAACGAACGTACCTGAGGCCTGAGTCCCGCGATGCATGTCCGATCAGGAGGGGGTCAAAGAGGTCCAGATTCCGTGAGGGAATTCACGCGAACTGATGAGCCTCGTGCCCATTTAAAGAAGGCCAACAGCCTGGTCAACCGTTGAACGAAGGGTAAGCAAGAAAGCAAGAACATTCCTTGAACGGTCAAATCCAGGCCCCGAACGGTTCCCCCCGGGTTTTCGACCGTTTGCGGAAACTCCTTGGTTCCTTTAACGAAGGGAGCAAGGTTAGGAAGTCAGCCTGTGATATCTGGACCAGGTCAAGGTCCAACCAAAACAATTTCTAACAAGGAGCAATACTATGGCGACCTTTTCACCCGGCGACATCGTCCCCGAGTCCGGCATCTATAATGCCCATCACTCCTGCGCCCATCCAAAGCAGGTCACCTGTGTCAAGGGTGAACGGTTCCCACCTTGCCGCATCTGTTCCAAGGTGTCCTACACCCTGAGCCAAAAGACGAAGCACTGACCCAAGGTTGCCACCATCCAACACGAATACCATGGAGTGCAGTCGCCGGTCCGACGGTTAAAGTCATCTACCTCGCTCTTGTTGCTGGTGTAAAACCTGATTAATCAAAGGTTCGGGGAAAAGGCAAGTTCCTTTAGATGCCTACCAGTGTGCATCGCAAGCACGATTAGGATGCTGGGCTCTAAGACAACCAGCAACATGGGTGCCGAGCATCAAGTAAGGAACACGAATGGATAACCCCTACCTCAGCAATCACCCCATGTGGTTAGATCATTTTAAAGAAAGGCGTAGGAAAACAAAGGGGTGGCCTCTTCTCTGCTTCCTTGCCATCTTGACCATCGCCCTTTGGGTTGGCCATTCCATGGATCCTCAAAAGGCGGGTAGAGTAAATCTTCTGTTTATGCTGACCTATGGTTTCTTCCTTTATTGCGCAAGCCAGTTAAACGATTGGGCCTCAAAATTGGATCTCCACCCCGTTGACAGGCGCATAGCCAAGAACTGGGCCAGCTACATCTCCGCACCTGGGAATACTCCAGGGACTGCAGTGTGGGACCTAGCGGAGCTGGAACGGAACCTTGCCCAGGAGCTGGCCAGCAACTGGGAATTGGGCTACCGGCGGTTCCACGCGCTCAAGGCGGAAGGGGTCAGCGAAAAACAGATCTTGGAGCATGCCCTGCGCCGCGGTGACGACCAGCTCGCAGAGATCATATTCAACCATTGGATGGAAGGCGTCAATGTCATCCGCCGGCTTGCATTGCCGCTGACGGGTGTGGCGTTCTTCTTCGCATATGCATTCATACTGCTGCTTGACCATGCATCAAGTATTTCTGACCTCACCTTGCCTGTGCTCATCGCCTTTGCTGTCGCATCAGGGACAATTATGTTGTGGGAGCGCCTTCGTGGCGGAGACCCTGGGCAATGGGTTAAGCCCCTAAAACTAATTCTCGCCATGTTGACCACGATTTTGCTCGGGGTGTACGGATCCCGATCGGTCATCAATAAGGTAATGCAAATGGGAGACGTCCCGGGAAACCTAGATACGAGAAATCACCCATCGGCCAACCCAGGTCACTGAATACACTCGCAATATCAGACCTGCACTCATTGAAACATCGCCAGAACCTAGAGACCATACCCATCTGTATCTTAGTGATTTATGGGCTAACCAATTGATTCAGATGGCAGTTAGACCACAAAGTTGATTGTAAATTACAATTCGTATTTTTACAATTAGCACTTCTCATTATGCTTATGATGCCGGGCCTCCCGACGGCTGCCCAGGAACCAATTCCAGCCCAGGCCCCACCTTCTCCTAGGCCCAAGTTGGTTGCTTCAGGATCGCCCGAAGCTTTCGCATCATTTCGGCCTCAAGGACATCCCTGTCGGCCCCGTAGTGAGCTTCGCGATGGTGTTCAGGGCAAACGGCAATGACGTTTTCAAGGGTGTCCGGCCCTTGGTCAGCCAAGGCGATGATGTGGTGTGCCTCAACGTACCGATCCCCCCCAGGCATCAGGAACCCCTTCGAACCACAGTATTCGCAGGTTCCCTTGAACCGCCGGACCACGTGGGACCGAACGGCTGGATCTCGCTGAAATCCAGAACCCGTTTTCCAGACCCGTTCCGGCCGATTCGCTCCGATAGGGTAATCATCCAGGTCATTCAAAGCATCGGGGACGGGGTTGAGGGGCATGTCTAATGCCAGAACATCCATAGCAAATCCTCTGACGACCGCGACCAAGGCTGCTTATCGCGGCCTTGTGGCCGTCACATAGAACGATGGGGAAGCGCCATTCTGGGTCATAGGCTCGTCCTGTTGGACGGCGGCGAAAGTCAAATCCCCGACCGACCCGATCGGAACCAGGAACGCCGCCAGGGGCAAAAGTCCCTCGTCGTCGGCAGCCAGAAGGAAGAGATGGGTCGCACCCCGCAGTCTGTTACGACCCACCTAATCCTGGAGTATCCCGCCCACGCTTGCTAAGAGCGGCATAGGAATGCCCCGGCGGGCCGGGGCATTGGATCATCAGAAATCGATGTCTTGGTTGCTGTCGGAAGTGTTGGTGCCCTCGGCGGCATCCTCTTCGGCGTGAAAACAGTCCATGGCAGCCCTGGCATCCAGGTAGTCGGAGATCTCGATCCCGTGATCCATCCAGATGGCCTCCTGGACCTCATCAAGGAATTCCGTCAGCACCCAGGCTTCCTCTGCATCCATGGGTGGTAGCTCAAGCAACTTGAGGGGCTCCCTCGCCCTTTCCAGGATGCACGCCAGGACCTCCTCGGTCGGGAATCTCACAAGTCCTCCAGGTCAACGACGGCTTGCTGGACGGCGACGGAATCGACACTGGCGCTGCCCGCCGCCATCGCCGCCAGGGCCGAACCCAGGGCCAGGTTCTGGACCAGCCTCGGGATGCCCCGGGTGTGTTGGAAAATGGCCGAGGTTGCCTGGGGCTCGAACACGGCCCGGTTGGTTCCGGCGGCCTTCAAATGGCGGGTGATGAACAGCCCGACCTCGGCCTCAGTGAGAGGTCGCAGCCGGATCCGGACGCCGATCCGCTGGGCCAGAGCATAGTGCCTGGGGTCGGTCAGCCGATCCCGCAGGACCGGTTGGCCGCAGAGGATCATGGCGAACGGGCTGCGCCGGTCGAACTCGTCCGCAGTGAGTAGGCGGAGGTCCTCGAGGGAAGCGTCCGGGAGCAGATGCGCTTCATCGAGAATGA
>Ga0316217_10000344_pt1 | contig 68213 bp, 68 predicted proteins | sample 1anoAmetaG_FD_203633 | JGI IMG/M metagenome (GOLD analysis project Ga0316217, IMG submission 203633) | Freshwater microbial communities from Trout Bog Lake, Wisconsin, USA - 1anoA | ecosystem: Environmental > Aquatic > Freshwater > Lake > Hypolimnion/Profundal zone | place: USA: Wisconsin... | reverse complement strand
TTTCGGTCATCGAAGCAGGTCTTTCGGTCATCGAAGCAGGTCTTTCGGTCATCGAAGCAGGTCTTTCGGTCATCGAAGCAGGTCTTTCGGTCATCGAAGCAGGTCTTTCGGTCATTGAAGCAGGTCTTTCGGTCATTGAAAGAGGTGCTTGAGCCATCCGGACAGGCGTCCGGGGTGTCATCGTTCGGCGCAGGTCTCCTGACCGCGCCGTTTGGCCGACCGTCAGGTCTCCAGTTCGGGCCGGGAGACCTCAGGTCGCGGGACATGCGCGGTCAGAGACCGGCGCACACCCTGAGCACACGGCGGGCTAGACGTTGAACTTGAAGACCAACACGTCGCCGTCTTTTACGACGTATTCCTTGCCTTCCATTCGGTATAAACCTTTTTCGCGCGCAACGGCGACACTGCCGCATTTGATCAGATCGTCGTAGGCCACGGTTTCGGCCTTGATGAAACCGCGTTCGAAGTCGGAATGGATTACGCCCGCGGCTTTCGGGGCGGTGTCGCCGGCGTGGATGGTCCACGCGCGCACTTCCTTTTCGCCAGCTGTGAAATACGTCCGCAGGCCGAGCAGATGATAGGTCGCATGAATGAGCGCGCCGACGCCGGATTCGTCCACGCCTAGTTCCTTGAGAAACGCCTGCGCCTCGTCCGGCGCCAAATCCACTAGGTCGCTTTCGATCTGGGCGCTGATGACCACGGCTTCGCAGGCGAGATGCGTCTGCACATACTCGCGCACCTTGAGGACGTGCGGGTTGGTGGCGGCGGTGGCGAGATCGGATTCTTTCACGTTGCAGGCGAAAATTGTGGACTTGTCCGTCATCAGCCAGAACAGGCGCGAGATGGCTTTCTCTTCCGGCGTGAGGGCGAGCAGGAGCGCGGGCTTGCCGGAGTTCAGGTGCGGCTCAAGTTTTTTCAACACCGCTTCCTGGGCGAGCGCTTCCTTGTCGCCGCGCTTGGCGTCCTTGGCGATGCTGCCGAGCCGTTTTTGCACCGCTTCCAAATCCGCCAGCACCAGTTCCGTCGTGATGACTTCGATGTCGCTGACCGGGTCAATGTTGCCGGCGACGTGATGAATGTCCGGGTCCTCGAAGCAGCGGACGACCTGCACGATGGCGTCCACTTCGCGGATGTGCGTCAGAAACTTGTTGCCCAAGCCCTCCCCGGCCGCCGCGCCTTTGACCAGCCCGGCGATGTCCACAAATTCAATCGCCGCCGGGATGACGACATTGGTCTTCACGATTTTTTGCAGCGGATACAGCCGCGCGTCCGGCACGGTGACGACGCCGACGTTCGGGTCAATGGTGCAGAACGGATAGTTCGCCGCCTCCGCCTTGCGTGAGCGCGTGAGGGCGTTGAACAAAGTTGACTTGCCCACGTTGGGCAGACCGACGATTCCAGCTTTTAGCATAAATTTATCAGGGTAAAAAATTCCGCGCCGCCATTTGGGCGCGGACATGAGGCGGGACTTGTACGCTGACGGACGGTCAGGCACAAGCCTGAAACACAGCCGCGTGGCAAAAACATACAATCGCATAACTGGCAGGCTTAACTCTTACATAATAATCAGGATGGCGTCTGATTGCGTGGCTGGCGACACTGCCATAGGTTGACCGCCAAGAATGAATATGACCACAATCAACACAGCGAAAAGAATATCCCGCCCACTTCCTGATCCACAAATCTGCCGGACAAGATGTCTTGGCCCCAAGCTGGCAGAGTGTTTAGTTGACCAGCCTGACCAATGCGCTTTTGCCCGCCGCTTTGATTCTGTGACTCTCTGTGAGCATCCTGATTGCGTCATCTTTGTTAACGCACCGGTAAAAGATGCCGCCTAGAAAACCTGTAACACAACGATACCCGCACCAACATGGCCATATTCACCCCGCCACTTGATCCCCAAACCGAATACCGCCAAAAGGTCAGCCAATTGGTTAAGTCTTCCCCCACGTTGTCGGCCAAATTTCCGCACCTCAAATCCCTCGCCGTGGACCTGACCTTTCACAACACCGTGACTCCGGCTTACGACCGTCGCATCAAATACTTTATCAATATTGCCAACGCCAAGTCTGTGTTTTATGTCCAGTGTTCCAACGGTGAATGCTTGCGTGGTGATTTTAATCTGACGGATGAGCTTGCGAACGCGATCGCCGAGCGGCAGAAGTCAATTAAAGGCGAACGTCCTTGTCACGGTTGGTCGAGCGCATGTCAGATTAACAAAGTCCATTGCCATAACATCCTGCGCTATATAATGACGCTGGGATATTGATGGGTGATGTGGTGTTAGCCCTGACACAGGGCTGTGGCAGTTGTCCGTACTCCCGAGTGCTAAGCCTGAGCGAGTAATCTTCGATTACCGGTTGCCAATAGCGGTTGCTTTGCGTTACAAGGGGCGGCAATGACTGACCGGGAAATACTGCGCGGCTTAGCCGCCCGCGTTCGCGCGCTTGCCGAACTGCCGGTCATGGCGGAGCGCCGGCAACTCTGGGCGCAACACAACGCGCTGCAACCCACCCGCCCGTTGATTCTGGTCTCGCCGGAAGGTTCGTGGCCGGAGGTCTTGCCGGATTCGCAACTCCAATGCGTGGACAAACAGTTGCGGGGTTGGGAATGGGCGTTGCGGTCGCGCATCTATCAAGCCGAGGTCATCCGGGATGATTCAATCATCGAACCGTCTGCCGACTTTAGCTGGCACGTCTGCATTGGTAACTATGGTGTGGATGTGCCGTACACGCACGGCGACAACCGGGGCAGTTATGTCTGGGAAGCGCCGTTGAAGGATTTGACGCGCGACCTTGACCGGTTGCATTACCGGCAGCTGAGCGTGGATCGGGCGGCAACGGAACGCGACCTTGATCGTGCCCGGGATGTCTTCGGCGACTTGTTGCAAGTGCGCTTGCGCGGGCAGCCGTGGTGGACGGTCGGGTTGACGTGGGAGGCAGTGAAGTTGATCGGTATCGAGGAACTGATGCTGGCGATGTACGACCACCCGGCGGAGTTACACCGGTTGATGGCGTTTCTGCGGGATGAGATGTTAAACTTCATCGGCTGGTTTGAAAAAGAAGGCTTACTGACACCGAACAATGCCGGCAACCAGTGCGGCAGCGGCGGAATCGCCTGCACAACAGAGTTGCATCCCAGCGAGACCAGCACGCAGCTCCGGGATTACTGGGGCTTCGCGGAATCGCAGGAGACAGTCGGCGTGTCGCCGCAGATGTTTAATGAATTCATTTTGCCCTATCAAGTGCCGATCTTGGAGAAGTTCGGGTTGAACTACTACGGCTGCTGCGAAGGCTTGGAACATCGGCTGGAGCATGTGCTCAAGCGCGTGCCGCGGTTGCGCCGGGTGTCGGTCGCGCCGAAAGCCGAACAGAAAATCATCGCCGACAAGCTGGCCGGTCGGTATGTCTTTGTCCGCAAGGCTGACCCGGTGCCGGTCTGTGTGGAATTTAACGAGACGAATATCCGTGCCGACTTGCGGCGGACATTGACGCTAGCCAAGGGGCAGCCGTTGGAATTGGTTTTGAAAGATACGCACACGATTCAAAACGAGCCGCGCCGGTTGAGCCGGTGGGTGGAGATTGCACGGGAGGAAGTGGCACGCACATGACATCACGCGAACGATTATTGACGGCATTGAACAATGGCCGGCCCGACCGGTTACCTTGTCAGGTGCACGGTTGGATGTCGTACTACCTCAACCATTACCTCGGCGGGATGGACTGGTATCAGGCGAACGCAAAGTTCGGCTTCGACTCCGCCATCTATGTCTCGCCCGATTACATTTACGACCCGCGCGACTTGGCGCGTTGGGAAGTCAAACGCGTGGACCTCGGTCTGGACGCCGATGGCAATCGGTTGTGGGAAGAAACCATCGTCACGCCCAAAGGCAACCTGCATCACCGCGGCGCGTGGAACGAAGTCACGCCGTGGGAGACCGAAGACTTGATTAAGAATGAGCAGGACTTCGCGTTGTGGGATGAGTTCTGCCCGGTACCTGTTCGCGCGGACTTTGCCAAGATCCAAGCCGCCCGCGACAAGCTCGGCGATAATGGGATTGTGCGCAGCCATCCGTTCAGCCCCGGTCAAGGCAGCCCGTGGCAAAGCTTCTGTTGTCAGGTCGGCACCGAGACGGCCATCATGTGGACGTTCGACAAGCCGGACTTTGTGCATCACGCCTTGGGACGCATTCTCCAGAAGACGCTGCGTGTCACCGAGCTTTGGCAAGGCACACCGGCCGACATGGTCGAGACCGGCGGCGGCGCGGGCTCGAACACCGTCATCAGCCCGGACTTGCACCGGCAGTTCTGTCTGCCCTACGACCAGAAACAACACGCCGCGCTGCACGCCGTCGGCTTGAAGGTTGTCTATCACCTCTGCGGCGGCATCATGCAACTCTTGGACGTGGTCACACAAAACGGTGCGGACGGCCTCGAAACAATGACGCCGCCGTCGATGGGTGGCGATTGCGACCTGCGTGAAGCTTCCCGTCGCATTGGCGGCAAACTTTTCTTCATCGGCGGATTCGACCAGAATGCCGGTTTCGAGCGCGGCACACCGGCGCGAGCCCGGCAATTGGTCTTTGAATGTTTTGAGGCGACGAAGGAACAGGCCGGTTACATCATCGCGCCGTCGGATCACTTCTTCCACGGTGACCCAGCAAATCTGCAAGCGTATGTGGATGCGGTCCGGGAATGCGTCTATTGATGCCGGCAATTTTCCAAGCTTGAATTGTCATCATCTCAACGACATGCTGCCATTACTTCTATGAACCACCGCGAACGTTTCATCGCCACCATGCACTACAAGCCGCGCGACCGCGCGCCGCTGTACGATTTCAATTATTGGGATGAAACCATCCCGGAGTGGCACAAGCAAGGCATGCCCACGACAGTCACCCAACGCAACGCGCGAGAATATTTTGGACTAGATTGCAGTCTTGCCGGCGGGCAACCGCCATATTGGGGCGCGGGATGGAATGGTGATTTGTGTCCAGCATTCGAAGGTAAAATCCTCACCGACAATGGCGATGAGTACACGCAATTGGATGGCGACGGCGTGATTGTGCGCCGACAACATGGCAAAGTTTCAATCCCGATGCACGTTGGACATACGCTCGTCGACCGGGAAAGCTGGCAGAAACATTATCTACCCCGGCTGAATGTTAATTCGCCCGAACGCCAACCCAAGGATTGGGATCGGCACGTCAAGGCGTGGGCCGATCCTAAGCGCGACCACCCGGTCTTTATTTCCGGTGGTAGTTTGTTTGGCCGGCTCCGCGATTGGATGGGAATGGAAAACATCGCGCTCGTTGTGTACGACGACCCGGCGTGGTTTGAGGAAATGATTGAGGTGCGTCTTAATCTGGCGTTGAATTCACTTGAGAAATTGTTCGCCACCGGCGCAAAATTTGAAGCTTACGGCTTATGGGAAGACATGGCCTATAATGCCGGCCCCCTGCTCGCCCCCGAACATTTCAAAAAATATCTCGTCCCCGGTTACCGGCGCATCAGTGAGCTTTGTCGCCGCAATGGTTGCGATGTGATCTGGGTGGATTGCGACGGAAAAATTGACGACCTCATGCCGCTCTGGCTCGATGCCGGCGTCAACTGCATGTTCCCGCTCGAAATCGGCACATGGGGCGCCGATGCGGTCAAATACCGGAAGCAATACGGCAAAGACCTGTTGATCATGGGCGGCTTTGATAAGCACATTCTCGCGCGCACCAAAAAAGAAATCGCCGCCGAAATCCACCGCCTCGCCCCGCTCGTCGAGGAAGGCGGCTTTATCCCATTCGCTGACCATCGCGTTCCGCCCGATGTGCCGTTGGCGAATTACGTTTTCTACTGCGAAACCGTCCGGCAAGTCTGGGGCAAAAACGTCAACCTCGAACCAATGGGAGCCAAACATGCATCCGCTAGTTGAACATCTTCTCGCCGCTGATCCAATCGTCACCGACGGCGCATGGGGCACGCAGCTTCAAGCGCGCGGTTTACCGATTGGAAGTTGTCCCGACGGATGGAATCTTACCCATGCTGACCGCGTTCAAGATGTTGCCGCCGCCTACGTCGCTGCCGGTAGCCGTGTCATTCTCACGAATACTTTCGGTGCCAACCGAGTTCGCCTCGCCGAATTTGGTCTGGCCGACATGACCGCCAAGATTAATCAGCTAGGTGCGGCGATTTCCAAGCGTGCCGTCACCGGTACTGCGACACTTGTGTTCGCTTCCATCGGACCTACCGGCAAGATGCTCGTCGCTGGTGACGTGACCGAAGATGAATTGCGCGCGGCATTCACTGAACAAGCCCAAGCCCTCAAGGAGGGCGGCGCGGATGCACTCGTCATCGAAACGATGGCTGAACTCGAAGAAGCGCAAATCGCACTCGCCGCAGCTCAGACCACCGGCTTGCCGGTTGTTGTCAGCATGACATTTGACACCGGCGGACGCACGATGATGGGCGTTTCACCTGATCAGGCCGCCCGACATTTTACCAAAGCCGGCGCGGATATCATCGGCAGCAATTGCGGCAACGGCATTGCCGCCTTCATTCCGATTTGCAAGGAACTGCGTGCCGCAACCAACTTGCCGATCTGGGTTAAAGCCAACGCCGGTCAGCCCGAATACGTGGATGGAAAAGTGGTTTACCGGATCACGCCCAAAGAATTTGCCGGGCACGCCCCGGCCTTGCGTGATGCCGGTGCAAACTTCATCGGTGGCTGCTGCGGCACGTCACCAGACCACATTAGTGCCGTTACCAAGTCCTTCAAGTGGCCGTGAGAACGCTCGTCTACAAACCGAATTTCGAATTGACTGTGCGCCGGTTCGACGCGTGGTGGCATGGCGAAATCATTGATCGTCCACCGGTGACGTTGTCGGTCAAGGAGAAACGCACGTATTGCGGCCCGATCTCGCGCCACGCCACGTTGCGGGAACGTTGGATGGATGTGGAATTTATCGTGAGCTCTGCCATCGCGATGATGGAGTCAACGATCTATCTCGGCGATACTTTGCCGGTGTTCTGGCCCAATCTTGGCCCCGAAATCACGGCAACATTGTACGGTTGTGAATTGGAATTTGGCGAAACAACTTCATGGTCACGTCCGATCATTCATACACCTAAAGATTGGGAGCGGATTGCCACTGCGCAACCGGACTTTTCAAACCTGTATTGGCAGACATGTGAAGCAATGACCGAGCTCGCCATTGAACGCTGTAAGGGTCGATATCTTGTCGGCATGACCGACCTGCACGGTGCGTACGACATCCTTGCGGCATTGCGTGAGCCAATGGTGTTGTGCACGGATTTGTTGGATTGCCAGGAGTTGGTGGATCGCGCGGCGCGCAACGTGGCGCGTGGTTTTGCCGCGGCTTTCGCACGCAGCTGGGCACTCGTCAATGCCGCCGGGATGGGTTCGATTCACTGGACGCCCTGCTATCATGCCGGCCCGGCGTACATTCCAAGTTGCGATTTCTGGTGCATGGTCTCACCGGCCATGGCCCGCAACTTGGTTTACCCAACGCTCGTCACTGAAATGGCCGGGCTGGAACGCAGCATCTTCCACCTCGACGGCCCGCAGGCGTTGCCGCATCTGGATTTGACGTTGTCTTTGCCGGGTTTGAATGCGCTACAATGGGTCTACGGCGCCGGTCACGGCCCGGCGGAGCGCTGGCTCGATGTCTATCGGCACGCCCGCGCCGCCGGTAAAAGCCTGCAAGTGATCGCCGCCAATGCCCGCGATGCATTGACGGTGTTGCGCGAACTTGGACCGGCCGGCCTGTGGCTCACCATTGACCAACCCTTTGATTCTGCCGGCGACGCCGAGGCATTTCTCCGCGAAGTGGCGCGCGGCTAAGTTGTGCCGGTGATCTGCGCTTTGAGATAGCTGGTGATGGCGGCAATGATTTGGCGGACCAGCAGGTCGGGAACACCGTTGGCATGTTTGCTTTGCAAGCGCATGTCGCAGGGCGTGTTGACGTAGTCAATCACAACGTACCGGTGGTGGGTGTCGAGCGCAATTTCCGCGCTGAAGAAATCCAATTTTGAAACGCTGGCAATGATACGGAGAATGCGTTCCAATTCGGCGACGTTGATAACGTCGGCATCCTTTGACTCAAAGACAATGTACCGGTGTGTGCGGTCATCCCACCAACACGGAATCACGGTGCCGCAAACAAAATAGACACGAAACCATGCGCGCCGGTCATTGATGATTTGCGGTTCGATCTTTTGCTGGATGAGAAACCGCTGGCAATGATGCTTGGCGCGGGCGTGATTGACTTCGCTAATGTACTTGGCGCTGGTCAAGACGCCGCGTCCGCCACTGCCTTTGGCCGGTTTGACGACAAATGGCTTGGCAAACGCATCAATGGCGGATGGATCGAGTTGTGGCTCGCGGTCGTACGCCGGCAAGATGAGCGTGGTCGGCAAATTCAAGCCACTGGCGAGGAGGTCACGGTGGATTTCAGCTTTGTCGCTGGCGTGAAGATAATGGTCATGGGCGTTGAGAATGTGTGTGCCATTGGCGTGGAACAACTGATTGAGCTTGAGAAACTGCGCGTCTTCGTCACTGGCGCGGTCGAGAAACCAGAGGAACCGGCGTTCGCCGCGCTCGACTTCGGCAGTTGTGTGAGCGAGGTTGTGCAGACCGACTAGGTAACTATCAAGTCCGGCGTGATGGAAGGACTTGTCGAGGAGGTGTACGAAGTCGCCATCGTAATGCCAATTCCATGCGACGCCGATTTGGTTGAGCTTACCGGCGGGTTGCATGCCCCGGTTCAGTAGCGGCACACGGCGCAGGGGCGACGCTTCCATCATCGAACATCTCAGGATACTCGAAGACTTTGCCTTCGTAGTTGCGAATGATAATGCGTTGCCGGTCGTGAGCGAGGATGTATTGCGGGCTGACTGGTACCTTGCCGCCACCACCGGGCGCGTCAATCACGTATTGCGGCACAGCAAAGCCGGTGGTGTGGCCACGCAACGCTTCCATAATTTCGAGGCCCTTGCGAACGGATGTGCGAAGGTGATGCGTGCCGCTGACGAGATCACATTGGTAAATGTAATACGGTCGGACGCGCATCATGATCAGCTTGTGCAGCAATTCCTTCATCACCACGGCATCATCGTTGACGCCCCGCAGCAAGACGGACTGGTTCCCAAGTGGAATGCCGGCATCAGCCAGACGCGCGCAGGCGGCCCGGACTTCGGCCGTTGCTTCACGTGGGTGATTGGTGTGGATATTAACCCACAACGGGTGAAATTGTTTCAGCATCGCGCATAAGGCCGGCGTGATGCGTTGCGGCAGAAAAATCGGAATCCGCGAACCAATTCGCAGTAATTCGATGTGGGGAATTTCGCGGAGTTGCCGGAGCAGGCGTTCAAGCCGGTCGTCGTTGAACAGCAACGGGTCGCCACCGCTAAGCAACACGTCGCGGACTTCGCGATGGTTGCGGAGATAATCCAGCGCCGCGCTGAAATCGGTTTCCAGATGCTGTTCCCCGACTCCGCTGACCACGCGGCTGCGCGTGCAATACCGACAATACGCCGCGCACCGGTCAGTCACCAGAAACAACACACGATCAGGATACCGATGCACCAAACCCGGCACCGGCATGTGGGTATCTTCGCCACACGGATCGGTCAATTCCCATGCCGCAGTGGTGGTCTCTTCAATCCGCGGCACGACTTGCCGGCGAATCGGACAATCCGGGTTGCTGGCATCAATCAAATTGAAGAAGTACGGCGTAATCGCCAGCGCCAGATGCCGGCCCGCCAATTGCACACCGAGCCGCTCTTCCTTGGTCAACGGTAAAAGTTTCTCGAGTTGTTCGAGCGTGGCGACCCGATGCTGGAGTTGCCAACGCCAATCATTCCAATCCGAATCCGGCACAGCCGCCCAGCTCCCGCGTCCCACTGACGGGAAGCGGTTATTCAACGAATCCGACCATCCTCCAGGCTCCTTGTCTTGCATGGCGAGGCAACTATAGGCCATGCCGGCCACCTGTCAAGCATGCCGCCCGGTATGTCGGAAGACGCACTCGCCGCTTGTCTTTCCGTGGCCGACTTCCTAAAGTCGCTGCGATATGGCCACCGGTAAACTTTTGATCGTCGGAACGCCCATTGGCAACCTTGAGGACATTACCCTCCGCGCCTTGCGTGCGCTCAAGGAAGCTGATTGCGTGGCCGCAGAAGATACGCGACATACCGGAATGTTGCTGACCCGGTATGAGATTCGGAAGCCGTTGGTCAGTTACCACGAGTTCAGCGAAGCCAAACGAACACCGGAACTGCTGGCCAAACTCCGTGCCGGTCAGTCCGTGGCATTGGTGTCGGATGCCGGGATGCCGACAATTTCCGATCCGGGCTTCCGGTTGATTCGGGCGGCAATTGCCGACGGAGTACCGGTGGAGGTGGTACCCGGTGTGTCGGCGGTGACGGCTGCATTGGCGATTGCCGGGTTGACGGCGGTGCCGTTTTTGTTTCACGGTTTCCTGCCGCACAAGTCCGGGGCGCGCCGGAAGGTCATGGAACAGTTGGCGCCCCTGCCCTGCACGCTGGTTTTCTTTGAATCACCTTACCGGCTGAAGAAGACGCTGGCCGATTGCGCGGAAGTTTTCGGCAGCCGGCCGGTTGTAGTGGCGCGGGAGTTGACGAAGAAGTTTGAGGAAATCCTGCGCGGTGACGCCGGGGCCTTGCTGAAATGTCTTGAGCCGCGCGCCATCAAAGGCGAAATTACCTTGGTCGTGGAAGGAAAAACCAAATGCAATTAATCAGCTTTTGTCTACTGGTCGTGTTGTGCGCGTGCCAAACGTCGACACCACGAGTGGGCGCAGTCTGGAGCAGGCATCGCTCGCAGACCATTGAGACCGCAGATGCACATTTGTTTCTCACCGACCGCGCCTCGCTGGTGCAAACGGAGGGACAAAGCTTGCCAGCGGAACAATGCGGCGAGGAGTTTTATGTGTCATGGTCGGGACTGGGGATTGAGCTGGTCAAGTTTGAGTACCGACAGGTGGGCCGGCCCGATCAGATTGCAGTTCAGCAGTTCGCGCCGGGGAAAGCCCAGTCGCACTTATTCATGGTGGTTGGCAAAGAACGCCAACAAGGCGGGGCGATATCAGGCTGGCGCGTCAGTCTGTGGCATGGCGACCATTTGCTAGCGGAGAAAAAGTCTTCACTCTGGTAACGATGCCAAGCCCGACGGTTATCGCACAATTCGACCAGATCGTGACCCAGCATCCGCACAAGGTTGCGGTGTTTTATGGTAGTGAACGCATTACCTACCGCCATCTGGCCGGCCACATCCACGATTACGCCGCCAATCTGCAACACCTGCACGCAGTCAAGCCCGGCGCCAAAGTCGGCATCCTTCTAAAAAACAGCCCCCGGTTCATCTACACGCTTTATGCGCTGCTTAAATCCGGCGCAACCGTGGTGCCGGTAAACACGTTTCTAAAAACACCCGAGATTCAGCACATCGTCGATGATTGTGGATTGAGTTGTCTGGTTAGCGAAGACGATTTCAATGACGTGACCGGCAAGCTGGAACGCGTGCGCGTGATCCACACCCGGCAACTCGTCCATAAAGGCCACACCGAACCAATCTGGGCGCAGCCAGCGGAATCGGATTTGGCGGTGATCATTTACACCTCGGGCACGACCGGCAAATCCAAGGGCGCATTGCTGACGCATCGCAACATTGCCACCAACGTCCGCAGTTGCATCACCGCACTGGAAGAAACCACCGACGACCGGCTGACACTGCTCTTGCCGATGTTTCACAGCTTCATGCTGACGGTGTGCATCTTCATGCCGTTGTCCATTGGCGCCGGCATCGTGCTCATCAAATCAGTGCAACCGTTCAAACTTGTCGTCCGTGAAATCATCCGCAACCGCGCAACGATTCTAGTCGGCATCCCGCAACTCTTCCAAGCGATGGCGCAGGCGAAGGTACCGTTCTGGGTGCATTGGGTATTAAAGCTGCGGATGGCAATTTCCGGCGCGGCGCCCTTGCCTGGCGAAACGCTGACCGTCTTTGAACGCAAGTTTCGGTTTCCGCTGTTGGAAGGCTACGGCTTGAGCGAAGCTTCGCCAGTAGTATCGTTCAACCCGTTGCACGGCGCGCACAAGCCGGGCTCAGTCGGGTTGCCATTACCGGACATTGCCGTGCGGATTGTCAATGACGATGGCCACGAAGTCCCGCATGGCGAAGTCGGCGAGATCATCGTGCAAGGGCCGAATGTCATGCGCGGCTATCACAACCAGCCGGCCGCCAATGCCGAGACCTTGCGCCACGATTGGCTCTACACTGGCGACATGGGCAAGAAAGACAGCGACGGTTACATTTACATCGTGGATCGTCGCAAGGAAATGTTGCTGGTGCGCGGCATGAATGTTTATCCGCGCGAGATTGAGGAAGTGCTCTACACGTTCCCGAATGTCAATGAAGCCGCCGTGGTCGCGCGCCCCGACGACAAACGCGGCGAGGCGCCGATTGCCTTCGTCAGCCCGAAGACTGGTGCGGCGTTGGATTCCGCGGCAATCCTGCGGTATTGCCGGCAACGCTTGGCCGATTACAAATTGCCGCGCGAAGTTCGCATCATGCAATCGCTCCCGCGCACCGCGACTGGCAAGATTGCCAAGCTGGAATTAAAGAAGTTCCTCTAGCGGTCTTACCGGCCGATGAAGTGCAGGTACCACTGCATGATTGACTGACCGTAGAAGACCCACAGCACCGCGCCCACCACCAAGTACGGCCCGTACGGAATCCGCGTCTGCCATTGCATCCGCCGAAACGCAATGCCGGACACTCCCACCGCGCTGCCCAGAATCGATGAGCAGAACACCGTGAACAACGTCGCCTGCCAACCCAGAAACGCGCCGAGGGCGGCCAGCAACTTGACATCCCCGAAACCCATCGCCTCGCGCGGCAGACAAATCCGCTCACTGGTCGCTTCAATCGGCCCAATCGTTGCCAAGTCAAACTCCTGCCCGTTGACGATGAGCTTGATCTCGGAAATCGCCACCGCCACCGACTCGAAAGTCTGGTCGCCGAACTTCAGCGTTGCGGCTTGGAAGGTGATGCGGTCGGATTGTCGGCAAAACAAGTTTTCCCATAGCCAGACATCGGCCTCGATGTTGACTTGCTGATTGGCAATCACAATCCTCGTGCCCGGGGCCAAGGCGAGCTTTTGTTTACCGAACAACAACTTGCCGCCTTCCACCACCAACCACAGCACGCCGCCGCCACACAATGCGCCGAGGAGCGACTGCAACCACGCCGCCAGGATTGGCAACGGGCGCAAGAGACTGAGCAACACGCCCACGACAATGCCACCCAGCGTGATGCCGTTGGGGATGATGAAATGTTCGCAGTCAATAAAGGTCGCCACAATGCACCCGGCGAACATGATCCAGTAAATCAACGGTTCCCAGCCATCGAACCGCAGCCACACCACCAGAAACATCACTGCCGTCAACAATTCCACAATGAAATACCGCGGCGTGATGGCCGCGCCGCAATACCGGCACTTGCCGCGAATCGCCAGATAGGTCACCAGCGGAATGTTGTGATACCACCGGATGTGTTGATGGCAATGCGGACAAGCCGAGGGCGGCGTGACAATGGATTGATTGCGCGGCAGCCGGTGAATACAGACATTCAGGAAGCTGCCCACCACCGCGCCGAACACAAACACCACGGCGTCGAGATAAAGCCGAACAAAGCTGGTCACGCCTTCGCTCCGTACACCGCCGTGTGCAACGCGCGCCGCATCACGGTCAAGGGCGCCTTCCGTCCCGTCCAAATCTCAAACGCCTTCGCCCCTTGATGCAACAACATGCTCAAGCCATTGCTGACCTTCGCGCCCGCCTCAGTCGCTTGGCGGAGCAATTGCGTCTCCGCGGGCCGATAAATCGTGTCATAAACCGCCACGCCCGCTGAAAACAACTTGGCCGGCAACCCCAACGCCTCCTCCGCCTGCAACCCGACCGAGGTCGCGTTGACGATCAAGTCCACTGCGCCAATCAGCCGCGCCAAACTCCCGCCCTCCAGCCCGATGGCCTGAAACGCCGTCTTGGTGCCGGCAATCTCCGCCGCAATCGGCGCGATCTTCGCCACCGTCCGGTTCGCCACCGTCACCTGCGCCGCGCCCTCCAACGCGCATTGAATGGCAATCGCCCGTCCCGCCCCGCCCGCGCCGAGCACCAACACCCGTTGCCCCGTCAGCCCGACATCGAAATCTTCCTTGATCGCCTTTGCGAAGCCGTAGCCGTCAGTATTGAACCCGATGAGCCTGCCATCCTTCACGAGCACCGTATTCACCGCGCCGAGCTTGCGCGCATCCGCATCCACTTCATCCATCAACTCCAAGGCCAGAATCTTGTGCGGCACCGTCAGATTGACGCCCCGACAATTCAAATCCCGAATCCCCGCCAACGCGCTCCGCAGGTTCTGCGGCTCCACATGAAACGGCAGATAACACCAATTCAGTTTGGCCGCCGCCAACGCCGCGTTGTGCATCGCCGGCGAAGCCGTGTGCCCGATTGGTGAGCCGAAGACCCCCACTATCTGAGTTGCCCCATCAATTTTCATGCAGCGGCACTATAACGGCGGACTTGCCACGCGCGCAACTCGTTTTGCGAGACGGGATGTGACAAACTCTTCTCTTATTCTGTGTCTCTTTCCCGCCAAGAAACCGGTTGACAACTCTGAATAAATCATTATCTTCCCTCAAATTTTTGACCTACGAACTGGAACTGGAATTGAGGCCACCGATGGAAAACCCAAACGACGAAGTCAGTCAGAATAAAGCCGCCGCCACGGTGCTGTGCGTGCTTTTGATTGGCATTACCATCCTCACCGTGCTCCTACTGCGACATCTGCGGCAATGAAGTTCGAAATCCCACTCGCAATCATCCAAGAGACGACGCACTGCACAAAGCAATTTGCCTGTCTGACCGGCGCGGGATGTTTGCAGCATATCAATTACGCCAGCCTGCGCGGCAAAATCATGTTTATCGACTGCAACACGAACGCGCCCTGCGCCTACCGCCAGATTGTCGGCGGTAACTTCTACTGCAACTGCCCGACCCGCCGCGCAATCTACGACAAGTACCACATCTAACCTTAATTGCCCCCGGAGCTAGTGGATCCTCGGCTTTCAACCCTGCCAGGCCAAATGCTCCCATTGCGAGCAGTCCCAGCCAGGAACCCGGCCTTGATTCAATTCCCGCAGGAAAAGCCAGTCGCAACCTCGAAAATGCCCTTTTCCGGCTCTCAAACGACCTTTTCACTGGTTCAGTCAACCTTGTCGGCCTCTGATTTAGGCTTTTCGTTGACTGAGAAGCGCTTTTCAACGTCTGAGACGAGCTTCTCGTTCGTTGACAAGCATTCTTCGTTGACCGAGACAAGCTTCTCAACCTCTGAGAAGGTCTTTTCGTTGACTGAGAAAGGTTTCTCAGAGACGGACAAAAGCTTCTCAATGTCTGACAAGGGTTTCTCGTTGACCGAGAAGGTTATCTCGTTCGTTGACAAGCACTCTTTGTTGACTGAGAAAAGCTTCTCAATGTCTGCGAAGGTCTTTTCGTTGACTGAGAAGGGTTTCTCGTTGACCGAGAAGGGCTCCGGACTCAGGACACTGGTTTGCGACGTGGCCTTTACTTCAAGGTCGTGACCACGGACACATCGCCGAGTTCGTCGCTGTGCAGGTTGGCAGTGTGGCCGTCAAACTTAATTGACGCCGCGGGTTCTTGTTTGCCGCGATACGGGTAAAGCAAGGTCGCCATGCGGAGCGGTAAGGGTTGATCCATCGAAAACACCAAGGCCGGGGCCGGCTCGATTTTGTTATAGCCGTCCGAATACCAGCCGCCGCGGGGGTTCTCCTGCCCTTCCTCGATGGTGATGGTGTTGATGGGTTGCGTGGAGACCGTGTGGAGCAGCAGATTGGCATCGGCAAAGCCGGTCTGGGCGCGGGGGCCATTGCGCTGCAATGGACCGGGGGCGAATTGGAACCGGGAGTCAATGTGATGCGGTCCTGCCCCGGTAACGGCGTCAAAGACCACCCAGCAGCGTTCCTTCACAAAGACCACTTCGCGGCGATGGGTGACTTTGACGAAATTGCCGGGGCCGTAACCGAGATCATAGAGTCCGGAGGCGCGGATTTCCGTTGGGGTAACCTGCCAACCCAGTTCCAAAGGTTGGCGGGGCCGCCGACCTTCCACCACGCCGCCGCTGTTTTGGCCAAGGCCGTCAACCATGATTGTGGAGTGGGCCCGGGTTGAACGCAAAAAGTTGTAGTACGATGCTGGGCTGCTGTCATAAAGATGCCGGCCGGGATCGACAATAAAACTCCGCCCGTAGGCAAACAGCCAGAAGCCGAGCCGGTCTTCCTGTTGGTGGCCCATGCGCCCGCACAGTCCCGCATCGAATGCGAGATAGAGGTCGCCTTGCGTGGGGCGTTGGCGCAGGAACGCGACGCCGGCCCAGGGATAAACTTCCGGCCCCAACTCGGCTGTCGGGCGCAGATAATCAGCCAGGCCAACGGCGGTTAATTCGCCTTTCAAGTCGGCCACCCAGTCGGGATCGCTGTCGTTGAAGGCCAATTGTCGGCTGCCGTCCGGCATGAAGGTTTGTTGGCGGTAATGCACCATCTTGCGGATGGTTTGCAGCGTGGTTGCGTCGAGGTCACTGCCGAGATCAAGCAGGGAGCGGCGCACGCCAAAGAGATTTTCGAGGACGCATTGATGGTAATGCGGGGTCAATTCATCATGCACGCCATCGGGCAGGACTTGATCGCAGATTTGCGTATTGATTGCCTGCCGGCAATAATTGATGAAGCGGTCGGTCTCGCGGAAGATGGGGAATCGCACCAAGCCGCTCAGGAGGCCACTGCAGCCGGCGGTCGGCCAGTTACCACTGTGGCCATTGGTGTATAGCTCAAGGTACGCCAGATGTTCCTGCACGGACTTCAGGATGCGGATTAGTTCCCGGGGCTGAACTTGTTGCCAAAGCAACAACTGGCCAACCGTCTGCCCCCAGATGCTGATGTGGCCGGATTGGTTCAAATACGAGCCGAAAGCATAGCGACTCCCCTGCGAGGACAGTCCGAAATCGCACTTGGCAATCCAGTCAAGGATGAGGGCGACGACCTTCCGACTATACCGGGTGTCATGGGTAGCCAGGAAGGCGTTGGTGAGCGGTTGTAAAAAGGTGAACCGGTTGAGATCATGTCCCCAGTGCCCGGTTCCAGGGTTGGCGTCCCAATCGAAGTCCGCCGCCAGTTGGTGTTCTTCGTTATAGAAGGAAAAGCGATTGACAAGGGCGTTGTCGGCGAGACGCAACTCGTCCGCCGATGGTGCGTGTGGTTTGGCGAGAGTTTGATGACCGACACAAGCCTTGAGAATGGCCGCGAGCGCCTGCTCAACATTGCGAGCGGCCTGCGCCTCAGACAGCCCGGGCACGCGCGCCGGGTCCAGCAACTCAACAGTCCGCCAGACAAACTCATCAGCCGATAAACCCCGGTCATCAAACGAACCGAGCACCTGTAACATCTGTTGCCGGTTGAGTTTCTTTAGTTCCGGTAAATCTTTTTGCGAATATAATTGGCGACTGGTCATGGGAATGTCGCCTTAATCGCATATCCGGCATGTTTGTTCAGCAAGTATTTAATGGCGGCACATGAAGTAACTCCAGCCTTGCCATCATCGTGAGCCTCCCCTAGCCTTTCGCGCGTTATGGTTGACGCGGAAATTTTGGAGAATCAGCACGGGCCGGCGCACTTGGAGGCGAGGCGTCGGCAGGCGATCTTCTTTGTGTCGGTGGCGGTGGCGGCGGTCAGTTTTGCGATCACGGCGCAGATTGGGTTGAACGAGAATTTCCTCGCCAACCCGCCGGCGCAGGGGGGACTGGGGATTGACGGGTTCCAGAAAGGCTTGGTGGAGGCCACCCGCGAGACGTGCGGCATCACGGCGCTGTTAATCTTTGCCCTGTTGGCGGGAATGGTCGAGCGGACGATTGCGTTCTTTTCCATCCTGGTATTTGCGGTCGGGCTGGGGTGCTATTTCTTTGTGTATCAATATTTCTGGGTGGTGGTGTTGAGCTTGGTGTGGTCGCAGGGGTTGCATGTGTGGATGCCGTTGCCGAACTCGATGATGCTCTCGCTCGCGGAACCCGGGCGGACGGGCCATCGGCTGGGGCAACTCCAAGCGGTGGGGTCGATTGCCAGCGGGGCAGCCTTGGTGGTGTGTTGGGTGATGTGCTTTGTCCATGTGCCGATCCGCCCGATTTACATCATGGCCGGGCTGGTGGCGGTGGTCGGCGCGTTGGCGTGTCTGGCAATTCCCCGCGACCTGAAGACGCCGGGGCCGCGGTTTGTCTTTCGCAGGAAATATAACCTGTATTACATGCTCTGTTTCCTGGAAGGCTCGCGCAAACAGATCTTTCTGGCGTTTGCCGGCTTTCTGTTGGTCAAGAAATACGAGACGCCGCTCAAGGACATGCTCCTGCTCATGGGCGTGGTGCAGGTGATCAATTGGCTGACGGCGCCGGCCATCGGCCGGCTCATTGATCGGATCGGGGAACGGCAGGTATTGATGTTTTATTCGGGGTGCATGGTGATCTTCTTCATCGGGTACGCATTCATCCCCAGCCGGCCGGTGCTGTGGGGGCTGTTTGTGGTGGATAATGTCTTGTTCTCGCTGGGCATGGCGTTGACCACGTACGTGCGCAAGATTGTGCCAGTCTCCGAGCACACGCAGACGTTGAGCATGGGCGTGGCGATGAATCATGTGGCGGCGGTCTTGGTGCCATTGGCGGGGGCGTTCCTGTGGAAGTACACGGGCTTTCGGTCAGCCTTCATCGGCGGCGCCGCCATCGCCGGGGTCGGCGTGTGGGTCGCCTCGAAATTGCCAACCCAAGCGCAGCCGGCCTAAACTGACAGCATTGGGCGTTACATCCGCGCGACGAAGTGCTTGAGTAGCGTCAATAATGGCTGCGGGTTCAAGCCCAGATAGACCACTGCGGCCGCGGCGGCGGCCAGTGCGGCATTCAAGTAGGCCGGTGTCTTGAGGCGCGCGGCATTGCGCGCTTTGTGGACGTACATGTGCTTGAGGAGGATCAAATAGTAGTACAACGACACGGCGCTCATCGCGATGCCGATGATTACCAGCCAGAGCAGGCCGAAGTTGACCGAGTCGCGCTCGACCGCTGCCATGAACAGGTAGAACTTGCCGAAGAACCCGCCCAGCGGCGGTACGCCGGCCAGCGAGAGGACGAAGATTAACATCAACAGCGACAGGAACGGCGCGCGCTTGGCCATGCCGTCGAAGTGTTCCAGTTCATCACCGCCGACTTTCTCCGATAAGGCCGCGACCACGCCGAACGCGCCGAGGTTCGTCAGGGCGTACACGATGACGTAGAAGAAGACTGCGGTGGTGCCGGTCACTGACGCGGCGAGCAAACCGACGAAGATGTAGCCGGCATGGGCAATACTCGAATACGCGAGCAGCCGTTTGACGTTGTGCTGCACAATTGCCGCCAGATTTCCCAATACCATGCTGGCGACGGCCATGAATGCGAGCAACATTGTCCAGCCGGGCGTGAACTGGCCCCAGAACGCCGCGCCTTGCAGCCCGCCAAAGCTGATCAGGACAAACTTGGTGAGCACAAAGAAGCTCGCGACTTTCGAGCCGGTCGCAATGAAGGCCGTGACTGGCGTGGGCGCGCCTTCGTAGGCGTCGGGCGCCCAGAGATGGAACGGTACCACCGCGACCTTGAAGCCAAACCCGACGAGGATAAAGAGGAGTGCGACCACCAGCAGCGGAGTGCTGCCGGTCATCTGGATCGCCGCCGCGATCTCGTTGAGGTTCGTGGCCCCGGTCACGCCGTACAGGTAGCTCATCCCGAAGAGCAGGAACGCCGACGAGATTGCGCCGAACATGAAATATTTCACGGCGGCTTCCTGCGACTTGAGGGCGCCCTTGTGGAACGCGGTGAGGATGTAGAGGCTGAGGCTGGTCAGTTCCAGCGCGACAAAGATCGTGATCAGTTCCTCGGCGCTGATCAACAAGAGCATGCCGATGGCCCCGAACAGCAGCGTGGCGAAATATTCGCCCACATGCCGGCCAATTGGATAATCAATTGAGATGATGACCGTGAGCACTGTCAACGCGATGACGACAAACTTGAAGATCACCGTCAAAGCATTGACCACCAGCGTGCCGCCCAGCAAGACGGTCGGCGTTTGCTGGGTCAGTACTAGAATTGTGCCGAGCAATCCAACCACGGTAATCAATCCGATGACGCGCATCCGGTGCGGGATGTCCCGGTGATGTTGCAAAATCAGGTCGCACGTCAGCGCAACGAACGCCGTCACCAGCAGCATGACTTCTGGTCCGAGCGCGTGAAAGACAGTCAGGTAGTTCATTGCATCACTCCCGGGAACAGCTCGACGTTGGCCTTGATCATGTCGAGCATGATGGACGGATAAAGCCCGACAATCACCAACAGCGCCATCAGGATTACCGCCGCCACCACTTCGGGACAAGTGATCCCCGGTAAGTTCCAACGCGATTCCCCTGCCCCTGCGTCGTGGCCGTGCGCGGGTGCCGCACCGGCATGTTCTTCTTCAGCAAAGAAAACCTTGTGCAACGCCAGCAGGATGTACGCAGCCGTGATCGCGATGCTCGCCGCCGCACCCGCCGCTAGCCACGGACTCATCTGGAACGCGCCGATGAGTACTTGAATCTCCGCCACGAACCCGCTGAATCCCGGCAAGCCCATCGAAGCTGTGCCGCCAATCAGGAATGTCCAGAACGCAAATGGAAGCGCCTTACGCAGGCCACCGAGTTCGGCGAGTTGCCGGGTGTGGGTCCGGTCATAGATCATTCGCCCAACCACGGCAAACAAGAGGCTCGCGACGACGCCATGCGAGAACATCTGCAAGATTGCGCCCGACATGCCGGTGACATTCAGCGTGGCCAGCCCCAGCAACACAAATCCCATGTGACTGACGCTGGAATAGCCGATGATGAACTTGAAATCCTTTTGCACTAACGCCACTGCCGCGCCATAGACGATGGCAATCACGGCCAACCAAGCAATCACCCACCGCCAATGTTCAAATCCCGCCGGGAACAACAGCATTGCCGCCCGCAGACAGCCGTACGCCCCGAGCTTCATCACCACGCCGGCCAACAACATGCTCGCCGCCGTCGGCGCCGCGACGTGGCCAGTCGGCGCCCAAGTATGGAACGGCCACATGCCGGCCAAAACGCCAAACCCGACAAAGATCAGCGGGAAGACCCAGACTTGAATGTGACCGGCAATCGGGTGCTTGGCCAGTTCGAGGATGTCGAACGTGCCGAGACCAGCAGCGAAGTACGCCGCCAGTACTCCGATGAACACCAGCGCGCTGCCGACAAAGGAGTACAGCACAAGTTTCATCGCGCCGTATTCCTTCCGCGTCGAACCCCAGATCGCGATGATGAAATACTTCGGAATTATCGCCAACTCGTAGAACACAAACAGGAGGAATAGATCCATCGCCATGAACACGCCGTACACCGCACCAATCAGTGTCAGGAAGAACGCAAAGAATTCCTTCACGCGCTCTTCGATGTTCCAACTGAACAGGATGCCAGTCACGCAAACAAAACCGTTCAGCACCACGAGCGGATAGTTGATGCCATCCACGGCGAGGTGGTAGTTCGACCCAAGCACCGGGATCCACGGAATATTGATGACGTCCCAAAGCCCGGCGTTACTGGCTTTGATCCATGAGTTGTAGGCGAAGTAACCAATCAGCGCGACCGTAAGTGACGCCGCCCCGGTCAGGAGCGCCGTCCAGCGGATTAGGTTCTTCGCGTTTCGCGGCAGGAGCATCACCAGCCCAGCGCCGATGAATGAAATGTAAATTGACCAATCAGCGCGCATCAGTGCAACACTCCGGTTACGGTTTTGATCAAGCCCATGACGGCGTCATTCGAGACCCGCGTCAGGAAGGCCGGGTAAACGCCGATCCCAAACATGAACAGCATCAGCACAGCGCCGATGAAAATCTCGCGGGCGGTCATGTCGGGCAAATCTTTCCATTTCGCGTTGAGCGGCCCGAAGCAAACCTTCTGCATCATGCCTAGCAGGAACACACCGGTGACCACTAGACCGATCGTTGCCGCGCACGTCCAGCCGGCCACAATCGGGAACGCGCCTTTGAAGATCATGAATTCGCCGACAAACCCGTTCAGGCCCGGCAGGCCGAGCGACGAGAACATCGAGATGCCGAGGATGCCGGCATAGATCGGCATGATTTTGCGCAGGCCGCCGTACTCGGCCAGGTTGCGGGTGTGGGTCCGTTCGTAGATGACGCCGACCATGAAGAACAAGGCTGCCGCGCTGATGCCGTGGTTGAACATTTGCAACATGGCGCCGTTCAGAGCCGCGGCTTTCTCGTTCATCACGTCCGGGATGTTGTGCGCCGAGGCCACCACTGTGAAGATGCCGAGCATGGCGTAGCCCATGTGATTAATTGACGAGTACGCGACCAGTCGCTTGAAATCCGTCTGGGCCAGCGCCGCAAACGCGCCGAACACGATGCTGGCAAAGGCCAGGAACATCAGCACGTTCAAGTTCGCCGCCACCTGCACCGCGTAGATTGGCAAAATGATCCGGAGAAATCCGTACACACCCATTTTCAATAGAATCGCCGCCAAAACCATTGAGCCACCGGTCGGGGCTTGCGTGTGCGCGTCCGGTAACCAAGTATGAAATGGCCAGATCGGCACCTTAATGGCAAAACCGAGGAATGTTCCCCAGAACAACACTGTCATCATCCCCGTTTCGGTAAGATGGAGACCGGTCTGCGCGTTGATATCAGCGAGTGTCTCGCCAATCATCCCGGCCAGTTTGCCGGTGGCGGCCAGCTGGCGCAATTCAAGGAAGTCGAATGTCCCGGTCGCGAGATAGAGGCAACCAAACGCCACCAGCATCGCCACGCTGCCGGCCAATGTGTAGATGAAGAACTTAAACGAGGCGTAAGTCCGTTCCTCGGCACCCCAAATCTTGATCAGGAAATACATCGGGATCAGGCCGAGTTCCCAGAAGATGAACCAATGAAGAAAGTTTAACGCGGTAAACACCCCGAACATTCCAGCTTCCAGCAGCAGGAACAGGAAGAAGAACAGTTTTACTTCCTTTTCCAGTTTCCAGTGGGCGAGCAGCGCCAGCGGCGTGATGATCGCCGTCAGCAACACCATCGTGACACTCAGCCCGTCCACGCCAAGGTGGTAGTCGACGTTGAGGGCGGAGATCCAGTGAAACTGTTCCTTGAACATCACGCCCTGTGCAGAATCGAAGCCAGCCCACACGACCAAGGTCAATGCCAGCGAGATGAGACTGGCCAGCAGCGCGACGACCTTGATCGCACGTTCCTGAGTTTTGCCGAGCAACACAATTGCGAACGCGCCAACCAATGGCGTGAAGCTGATCCAACTCAAATATGGAAACGCGCAATTCATGATTTTAAGAAATAGACCACCAAGAGAATAATTGTGCCGAGACCGAGGATGCGGAAATACGTCTGGATCCGGCCGCTCTGGAGCTTCGACATCAACCAGCCCGAACCGCGCACGGTCTGGCAGCCGGTATCAAATCCACCGTTGATAAAGAACTCATCGCCCACCAACCGGCAGACGTGTGAAATCCCCCGCACGACCCAAACAATGGAATGGAGGATGCCGTCCACCACGCGTTTATCAATCACCCGGAACACAGTACCGGTTGCCATCGTCGCGCGGATGATCGTCGCCTCGTAAAATTCGTCCACATACCATTTCCGATTCAAGCAAGTGAACAGCACGCCCAGCTTGGCTTCCAACGGATCGGGATCGCTCGCGTGGACCAGCGTCTTCCGTCCATACAACACCCAGCCCAGCAAAATTCCCAACGTACCGACCGCGACCGACAATCCCATCACCAGTGTCTTACCGGCCAACTCCTCTTCTTCCGCGCCGAGATATTGGGCGTACTTGCCGCCGTAGAAACCCAGCCCGATTGCAAACAGACTCAGCACCGCAATCGGCAACCACATGTTCCACGGCACTTCATGCGGTTCGTGGCCACCGTGTCCGTGCGCTTCGGCGTGATGACCGTGGTCGTCCCCGCCCCGCCACTTACCGGCAAATACCATGAACATCTGGCGCGTCATATAAAACGCAGTCAGGAACGCCGCGAACGTCGCCATGCCCCATGCCAGTTTGCTCCGCTGGAACGTGACGAGCAGGACTTCGTCCTTGGAGAAGAAGCCGGCAAACGGCGGCACGCCCGCCAGCGCCAGCATGCCGGCCAGGTAGCACCAGAACGTGATCGGCATGTACTTCTTTAACCCGCCCATCTTGCGCATGTCCTGTTCGTGGTGCGTCCCGATAATCACGCAGCCCGAACCGAGAAACAGCAGGGCCTTGAAGAAGGCGTGCGTCAACAAATGGAATTGGCCCGGCACCAAGCCACCCGCGCCGAGCGCCATGACCATAAAGCCGAGCTGCGAACAGGTCGAGTATGCCAAGACCCGTTTGATGTCGAACTGGGCCACCGCAATCGTCGCCGAGAACAACGCCGTGAACGCGCCGACATACAGCACCATGTCAATCGCAAAGGTCGGGTGTTCCACCGAGCCGCCCGCGATGAACAGCGGAAACATCCGGCCGACCATGAACACGCCAGCGGCTACCATGGTAGCGGCATGGATCAAGGCACTGACCGGCGTCGGGCCTTCCATCGCGTCCGGCAACCACACGTGGAGCGGGAACTGAGCACTCTTACCCATTGCGCCGATGAACAGCAGCACCGCAATCGTTGTCGCAACCGACCAGCCGAACCAGCCGGGGAGTTGCGCCAGCTTGTCGGCTTGTTCGAGCGCGCCGGTGCCAGCGTTGAAAAGGTTCAGCGTTTTTGTCTGCCAGAACAGCATCAGGATGCCGAGGAAGAAGCCAACATCACCAATGCGCGTCGTAATGAACGCCTTTTTGCAGGCAGCAGCGGCGCTGGGCTTGTGGTACCAAAAGCCGATCAACAGATAGCTACAAAGGCCGACAAGTTCCCAGCACATGAATAGGAGTAAAATATTGTTGGAGACGACCAGCCCAAGCATGGCCGCGGCAAATAAACTGAGGAAACAGAAGAACCGGGTGTAATTCTCATCCTCGTGCATGTAGCCGGTCGCGTTGACGAAAATCCAGAACCCGACAAACGTCACCATCGCGGCCATCGCGGCCGTCAGCGGATCGAGAATGAATCCCAATTGCAACGCGGTGGTGCCGAATTCAAACCAGGTAAAATTGCAGACCGCCCGCACCGCTTCGGGGTGTCCCAGTGTGGCGACGAATGCGCGGAGCGCCAGCACGCACGCCAACCCCATCCCGGTAATACAGATCCCCGCCGATAACTTCCGCGCACCGCGCGGCAATAGCGACTGGATCGCCGCAGCGACCAGCGGGATTGCCGGGATGAGCCATTGTTGGCGAGCGAGGTCTTGAAGATGTTGGTCCATCTTAGCCTTTCAGCTCCTTCATCTTGTCCACGTCCACCGACTGGTAATGCCGGTAAACCGCAATCACCAGTGCGAGGCCGATGGCGGATTCCGCGGCAGCAATTGCAATGGCAAAGATGGCGAACAATTGGGCGGTCGGCACGGCAAAATGTTTGTAATGCCAGAAGGCAACCAGGTTCAGGATGGCCGAGTTGAACATGACTTCAATGCCCATCAGGACGATGATCGCGTTCTTGCGCGTCAGCGCGCCGGCCAGGCCAACCGCAAACAGGATGGCCGCCAGAATCAAATAATGGCCGAGGGGAATGCTCATCGCGATTTCCGGATCTCCTCCAGCGCGATGACAACCGCGCCGATCAAAGCCGCTGTCAGCAGGATGGCAATCGCCTCCAATGGCACCACCCACCCGGCTACCAACGCCTTCCCGATTTCAGCGGCTGAACTATGCGCCTTGGCGCCGGCCGGCAAGATCGCTGACAGGGCATCACCTTGAATTGCTTTCTTGAGCAGAATCGCCAGCACGGCCGCAATCGCCGAACCGCTCCACCATTTCACGCCAAGCACTTCGCGCGGGCCTTCCGTGCCGGTCACATTGTGCGTCAACATGATCGCGAACAAGATCAGCACTGCCACTGCGCCGACATAGATCAGGATTTGCACCGCGCCGAGGAAATCAGCGCGCAAGAGGAAATAGTGCGCCGCGATTCCGATGAAAAACAGGATCAACGCCAACACGCAATGCACGAGGTTGCGGAGGGTGACCGCCAGGAGCGCCCCGAGTACTGTGACTGCGGAAATGATCCAGAAGGCGATGTTCATATGTAGCGGTACTCCCGCTTTTCGAGTGCGGCGCCGGCATTGCACTTGGTTAGCACCACGACCCAGATCGCCAGCCAGCCGGTCGTGACCACCCACGCAACCGGTCGCGGCGTCAGGAAATGCCATAAGCCGACCGCGACGATGTTGACCAGCGCCAGCGGCAGCAGAACTTTCCACGCGAAACCCATCAACTGGTCCACGCGCAACCGCGGCCACGTGCCGCGAATCCAAATGTTCAACGCGATCATGCCGGTGAGCTTGCCGAAAAACCAGAACATCGAGATCAAGCCGCCGACCAACCCTGGCCCGCTGCCGGGGCCCATGTAGCCACCGAGGAACAATGTCACCGTCACGCCCGCCATCGCCATGCCGGCAAGGTATTCGCCCATTTGGAAGAGTGCGAACTTGAAACCGCTGTACTCGGTGTGATAGCCGCCGATCAGTTCGGATTCCGCTTCCGGCAAATCAAACGGACAACGTGCGGATTCCGCCAGTCCGCCGATCACGAACAACACAAAGCCCACGAGTCCCCACGGTCGGAACACGTACCAGTTGGAAATGTTCAAGATTCCCCCGCCCTGCCGTTCCACAATGGTCAACGTCGAGAGCGTTCCCGCCGCCATGATCACCGCGACGCCGGCCATCACCGTCGGCACTTCGTAGGAGACGACCTGCGCCACCGCGCGCATTGCGCCCAGCAATGAAAACTTATTCCGCGACGCCCACCCGGCCATGAACAACGCGATCACCGACACCGTCCCGACCGCCAACGCGAACAACACGCCGATCTTCAGATCCACCGCCACCATTCCCGGCGCGACCGGCACGACCAAATAGACCAGCAGGCCCGGCACGACAATCAAGACCGGCGCCAAGAAGTGCGAGAACTTGTCCGCCGCCCGCGGCACGATGTCTTCTTTCAATAAGATTTTTAAACCATCGGCCATTGGTTGCAGGATGCCAAACGGGCCGACACGATTCGGGCCATACCGGTTCTGGATCCGTCCGAGCGCTTTTCGTTCGACGAGCGTCGTGAACGCAAAGATCGTCAGATACACGCCGAAGATGAAGCCAATCGGAATCAGGAATGCGGCAATCCACACCGTCCAGACCGGGACGGAGGGCAACAGTGCGTGTAATAATTGATAGATCTTTTCCACGTCAGGCCGCGCTTCCTTCCGGTGGTTTCGGCGATGCCGGCGGTGGGGTTGCCGGTGGCGACGCGGCCGCTTTTGCCGCGGCGACCGCAGCCGCAGCGGCCTTCTTGGCGGCCTTTGCTTCGGCTTCGGCTTTGAGCTTGGCATCCACGGCAGCCGCCTCGGTCGGCTTGATCTGCCGGTAATACTCGTTCGACTTCAACAAATCCGGCAAGCGCAGCATTAACTCATTGAACCGGCCATACCGCGATTTCTCGTAGTCGTTGTCCATCTTAATCGACTCGAACGGGCACACCTCGACACAAATCTGGCACTGCATACAGACGCTGATATCAATGTCGAATATTTTTGGCTGCTGCCGCGGTTTGCCCTTCTCATCGCGGTCCATGACGATGTAGATGCATTTTGGCGGACACTCGACCTCGCAAATCTTGCAGGCGGTGCAGCGGGGTTTGTCCGGCGACTCGTCGAACACCAGGAATGGGAAGGTTCGGGAATTCTCCGGTGTCTGGACGCGCTCTTCCGGGTATTGCACCGTGGTCAGCCGGTCCGTGTAAAAATAGCTGCCGACAAAATTCCGGGCCGTCACCGCCAAGCCGTCAACCAAGCCTTTACCGGGGTAGTTCATTACCGGTCCACCTCCCCGAGTACGATATCGATGCTGCCGAGAATGATGATGGCGTCGGCGACCTTGTGACCGAGGCACATGTCTTCGAGCACTGTGATATTGATGAAACTCGGCGGCCGGACATGATACCGGTACGGTTTGGGACCGCCGTCGGACACGAGATAGAATCCCAGTTCGCCCTTCGGTCCCTCGACTCGCCCGTAACCGTCACCCGCCGGGATCTTGAATCCGCGCAGCTTCACTTCCGGCGCCTGGGCTGGTCCCGCCGGGATGTCGCGCAACGCCTGCTGCAAAATCTTCAACGCCTCGCGCATCTCCAGGACGCGAATGTAATACCGGTCATACACATCGCCGACCGGACCGACCGGCACGCCAAATTCAAACCGGCCATACACGCCATACTGGTCCACCTTGCGGAGGTCGTACTCGACGCCGCTCGCGCGCGCGACGGGGCCGCTGATGCTACCGGCAATCGCCAGTTCCTTGGGCAGGATGCCGACCCGCTGGCACCGAGCCAGCACGACCTCGTTGGTGGTCATCAACTTCTCAAATTCATCGAGGAACTTCGGAAACTTTGCGACAATCTCGCGCGCCATCGCGAGCATAGGCTCGTCGAGGTCGACGCGGACGCCGCCGAACCGCAGGTAATTGCACATCATCCGCGAGCCGCTGACGGTTTCAAAGAAGTCCAAAATCTTTTCCCGTTCCCGGAACGCATACAACAGCGGCGTGCCCCACGCCCCGCAGTCTTGCAGCAGAAACCCGATCGCCGACGCGTGGTTTTGCAGGCGCGACAACTCCGCCATGATCACGCGGATGTATTCGGCGCGCTCGGGCACCTTGATGCCGGCCAGCTTCTCAACGGCCAGCGCGTACGCCCAGTTGTTGGTCATCGAGTTGAAATAATCGAGCCGGTCGGTGTACGGCATCGAATGGAGCCACGCCATCTTCTCGGCCAGCTGCTCGTGGTTCCGGTGGAGGTAACCAATAACCGGTTTTAAGGCCCGGACAATTTCCCCATCGAGCACCACGTCCATCCGAAACACGCCGTGCGTACTGGGATGCTGCGGGCCAATCGAGACTTCGAGCGTCTGCGTCTCGATCTTGCCGGTCATATTGGCGATGGGGGCCGTGATCATTTCTTCACTTCCACGGCCGCGCTCGGCGGCATGATGCCACCGCCAGCTTTTGCCCGTTTCAACACTTCATCATGCGGGGTTGGCTCCCACTCGTAATCGGCCGGTGGGACGTAATCCTTCCGCATCGGAAAATCCTGAAACCCGTCCCACATCAAAATCCGCCGCAAATCGGGATGGCCATCAAATTTCACGCCGTACAAGTCAAATGCCTCGCGTTCCTGAAATTCACAACCGCGCCAGACCGGCGTCAACGACGGCACCCGGCATTGGTCAAGGTCCCGGGGCGCGCGCACTTTCAAGACGACCGGCCCGTGCTTCAGCGCCACCGAGTACAAATGATAAACGACTTCAATAGATCCCTTTGCGAGATAATCCACACCGGTCACGCACGAACAGAAATCCAGCCGGCAACTCGGGTCATCCCTGAGATACTTGGCGACCGCCACGACATGGGCCCCATCCACCAGCAAGGCCGGCTGCGCCGCCGCGGGTGTCGAGGGGATGATTTCAAGCACGGCGTCCGGCACCGCCGCGCGCACGGCTTCGCAAAGTTGTTCAATGGCAGGGATCACGCGGGTTTCTTAACCTCCGCGTTAGTCACGTCCCGGTAATCCTTGGGCGGTTGCCAGACTTCAGGATTAGCTGCCGGCACCAAATCATGCTCGCCAAAAACTGGAATCGGAAATTCAGTTGTCGCCTTCGCATCATACCAGCGTGTCCGGTCAATGTGCTGGCCGGTAATCTTCTCCTGTAAAGTGATGATCGCGTGCAGCAACGCTTCCGGCCGTGGCGGGCAACCGGGAATATGGACATCCACCGGGATATAACGATCCACACCCTTGAGCACGTTGTAGCCGTCCTTAAACGGCCCGCCCGAGATTGCGCAGGCGCCCATGGCGATCACATATTTCGGCTCCGGCATCTGGTTGAACAGGCGCACGACTTGCGGCGCCATCTTCTTCGTCACCGTGCCGGCCACAATCATCAAGTCCGCTTGCCGGGGTGTGGCGCGAAACACTTCCGCACCAAAGCGCGCGAGGTCATACCGGGCTGCGGCGGCGGCAATCATTTCAATGGCGCAACAGGCTAGCCCGAATTGCAGCGGCCAGATCGAGGATTTGCGGCCCCAGTTGTAAAGCCATTCTGTCGAGACGACAAAGACGCCATGCTTCTGGAGTTCGCTCTTCAGGCCGTCGTCGATCATTTCCACTCCAGGGCACCCTTAGCCCACGCGTACACCAAGCCTTCGACCAGCAACAGCACGAACACCATCACCGCAATGAACGAGCCAAGACTCAATCCCGCAAACGCCACCGCCCACGGATACAGAAAAACCGTCTCCACGGCAAAAATCACATAGATCAGCGCGTAGATATAGTACCCCACGCGGAACTGCACCCACGGATCGCCTTTGGCGGACAACCCGCACTCGTAGGTATCGAGCTTGATCGGCGTCGGCTTGTGCGGCGCCAGCAGCCGTGACAAGATCAACGGCGCGAACGGAAACGCCACCGCCACGCCGAGAAACACCACGACAAAAAGATACTGTGTTGAATATGAATCCATATCAGAATCGGAAATAAGCAAACTGCGACAAGATTGTGTTCCTAACAAGATTGCCGGAACTTGTCAACACGTCGACCAATTGAAAATTGGCTTTGCCAGAAGTTTACTTGTCACAGTGAATTTATTATTGCGCGCCGTCTGAATAATTGATGGTCGTCGGCTTTTCGCTACTGGCTTTGTCTGCGGCCTGTGTACCCACTGCTAGCGCAACCATTCCAATCAGGATTGCAATGATGCCGACCCATTGCACCGGTGCCACTTTTGATTTGAATGCCAGAACAATCGCGATCTGACTAAGCAGGAACGCGCCGCCGGTCGCAATCCCCAAGGCGATATTTGGATTCATGGCTTTGTAGACCAGCATGAGCAGCCAAATGCTTGAGAACCCGAAGAGGTTGCCAATCAAGAAACCCCAAATCCAACGCGTCGTGGACATGCTGCCCCATTTAAAGAAAATCTGCGCTGTCACTTGCATCAACCAGAAGACTAATAAATAGGCAGCAATTCTGATCGTCATAACTGCTGGCCCATGCCGGCGAGAATGAATTCGATACTGCGGTTGACCACGTTCAATGGCAACGGCCCGCAATGCCCCATGCCGGGGACTTCGATGTATTCGACCTTCATCTTCCGGGCGCGCATCGCCGCCACCAGCTTATCGCTATGATGCTGCTTGTTGACCGCCGTGTCTTTCCCACCGTGGATGATCAAGTAGGGAATGTCCGGCATCGCCGACACTTGTTGCAACGGTGAATGTTCCGTCAACATCGGTTGCATGTCATCCGGATAACCCATCGCGTGCCGGACCGTTGGCGGCAGATCCGGTCGCTCGTGAAAGTGATATTCCAAATCGCACACCGGACAATTTGCATAACACGCGCGCACCGGCCGCTTCGCATACCTGGTGTAGAGCAAGCTCCCTTGCCCGCCCATGCTCCCGCCTACGCAAATCAACGGCACCTTGTCCGACAACCCATGTTTCAAATAAAGCGCATCCACCAAATCATCAATCATCGCCCGCGCCTGCCGATTCATCCACGCCCAAGGCCCATAATATGGGAACACCACCAACCCACCCTTGGCCGCCCACTCCATTTCCTCCGTCCCCAGCGCGCCCTTCGACCCACCGCCCAAACCGTGAAACGTCAGGATCACGCCATTGATTTTGCCTTGCACATAATCCGACCCCACCCACGCGACTTCCTTGATGACATTTTCTTTCATAGCCGCCGACTGTATTACCGGCCAGCGCCCGGCAAAAGAAAAATCTCAGCCGGCAGCCCGCAAACATCCGATTGACTCGCCGCCCGCCCGGCCTATTATTCAACCATGAACATCCAAGTCAGCAAAATCTCAGCCGTCATGGTTCTTAGCCTGCTCATCGGCACACTCTGCACCGCCGACACATTCAACACCACCAACGCCACATCCTATCCATCGTCGCAAACGCCCGAACCGCTCTACCGCACCACCCGCATCCTCACCAATGCCCCATCACTCGCCGCACCGCTACCACCCCCATTCTACCCAATTGACAACGCCCCGCATTGGGTGAGCCTTGTCATGGACAACGGCGCCAAGCTGCAACTCGAAGACGGTTCGATCTGGGACATCTCCCTCAAAGACCAATTCCTTGTCCGCAACTGGATGATTGCCCAAAAAGTCACCGTCACCCGCAATCCCAATTCCCGCTATCCCTTCAAGCTCAACAACGCCAAAATGACCGCGGACGCCCAGTTGGTTTCCCGCCGCAACTAGCGACCCTCGCTCTTGATCTGGTGGCGGCCACAGAAATGATCGTCGAATGCTGCGTTACCGCAACAATCCACGATATTGCTTTAGCCATTTCTCGGCTGCCTTGTAATCAGGACATACCACAGCGACATGTTGCCAATACCGTTTGGAATGGTTGGCTTCCCGACGATGCATCAGTTCGTGCAAGATGACGTAGTCACGGACGAATGCAGGTGCCTGAATCAACCGCCAGTTCAGCGAGATTGTTCCACGTCGCGAACATGATCCCCAGCGGGAGCGTTGATTGCGAACAGTAATGCGCTGAATGCTGATATTGTGCAGTTCTGTCAGTTCAATCGTGCGTTTTGGCAATTCCTTCGCCGCTAGTTTCCATAGATGTCGTTCAATCGCTGGTCGAACATTGGTTGGATTGATAACCCGAATGGATTGATCCGCGAATGTCACGATGTTGCCATGGCTATTCTGACCGACATCCAGTGTTACTGTCTGGCCACGGTACAAAATCTCAGTGCCATGTTGCCAGTCATGAGATTTAACAGGTTGCGCTTGATGTTTCTGGAACTGCTTGTTGATCCATTCAAGATTACGTTCGGCAAATGCCTTGGCTTCCTTAATTGATCCGCGTCTGGGGACTGTTGCCCGAAGTGTACCATCCGCTGTTAAGCGAAGGATGTAACGACGGGCACGATGATTGCGAACAAAGTGAATCGGGATATTGAGGAATCCAATCCTGAGCATGTGTTGCTGCGGCTCGACGGCGCGAAATGGTTTGAAGAGGAAATTAAATTGCACAGTTCAGCGACGATTGTGAAACTCCCGCGCCACCACGTCAACCCGAATCAGCCTGCCGCGCCATACATTTCAACAAGTAAAATGACAATTGACTTGCCCCGGACGAAATTTCCCGCACAATACTGGCAAACAGCGGGACGTAGCTCAGCTTGGATTAGAGCGCCTGCCTTGGGCGCAGGAGGTCGCAGGTTCAAATCCTGTCGTCCCGACCACTTACGGCAATGACAACTGTTCGATGTACCGGTCTTCAAAGCCGGGATCGAGATTCAACTCCACCACGTCCATCTTCGTCCCCGCCCGCGCGATCTCATCCAGCGCGCCGCAATCCAGCAACGCCAGATAGGCGCCGGCCAAGCTCGTGTTGCCCACCACCTCGATTTGCTCTGGCACAAACCCCGGCAACAAGCCGCACGCAATCGCATGGGCCCGGTTCAAGTGCAGGCCGAATCCGCCGGCCAGGTAGAGCTTCTTGATCTGTGCTGGTTTCAGCCCTGTCCGTTCCAGCAACGTCAGGATGCCGGCGGCGATGGCGGCTTTCGCCTGCAACAACCCGGCAATGTCCGTCTCTGTGACCACGATATCCGTCTTGCCGCTGCCCGTCGCCACGCACAAGGCGCGCCCGTAATCTTTCCACGGCATCGTCTGCTCGGTGAACGCCGCGGCGAACCGGCCGCGCTCGTTGAGCAAGCCGCTCATGCGCCCTTCCGCCAACAAATCCACATACGCCGTCCCGCACAACCCAATCGGCATCCCCTTCCCGATTTGTTCCACCGCGACCGCCAACGGTTTCCCTTTCAACTGAATGTGCGCAATCGCGCCGTCGGTGGCGCGCACGCCATTGGTCATGCCCGCACCTTCAAATGCCGGGCCAGCCGCCGTGGCGCAACCGGAGAGATTGTTGCCGCGCTTGAGAATGATCTCGCCATTCGTGCCCACGTCCACCAGCAAGGCCGGGCCTTCGTCGTACACCAGCCCCGTCGCGAACGCCCCAGCCGTCAAGTCCGCGCCCACATACGCCGCCGCGCCTGGTAACAGATGCACCGTAAACACCCAGCCCGGGATCGTCACAAGCCGATGTTCCAGGAATGTCGCGGTGAACGGCGCCAATCCCATCGGCGACGGGTCCACGCCGGCGAACAGATGCAGCATCGTCGTGTTACCGGCCACGGTCATGCACCGGACTTGCGCCAGCGTCGCGTTCGCCTTGCCCAGCGCCTCGGTCAGCAACGGCTTCAGCGTTTCCTCGACAATCAAATCTTGCAGATGACGGAGTTGCGTCGGGTCGGTGCTGCACAGATTGATTCGCGTCAGCACATCATCGCCGAGGTGCATCTGCCGGTTGAAGTTCGCCGCGCCGGCCACGACCCGGCCGTTCCGCAAATCGCAAAGCAACAACGCCACCGTCGTCGTGCCGATGTCCACCGCCACACCGAGTGGTTGCCGGTCCCGCTCCGCCGCCACGCCAGTCACCAGCCAATGATCGTCCCGGTATTCCAGTGTGGCCCAACCCGGTTTGTCATCCTGAGCTTGTCGAAGGATCTCTTGCCGTGACCCCAGCTTTACCGGTCGTCGGCGTTGCAGGCTTTCGATTCCGTCCGCCGGGATCGCGACTTGCTGCCAAAGCGGATCGTGGGCGCGCGGGACGTTGGTCTTGAATTCGCTGACCACTTGCGGTTCGTAGGCCAGCAACGAGCGCGGCGGGATGCGCACCGTGACCGGGCCGTCATGTGCGAGCCGGTATTCGCAACCGCGCACGGCTTGCCCGGTGCCGGCAATTGTTTCGCCCGTCGCCATGTTGGTCAGACTGCCGGTCAACAGCTCAATCACGCAGCCGTCGCACAGGCCGCGCTGACCGCAACGGGTGTTCAGTGGGAAATGTTTTCGCCGAAGCAAATCGCTCAGGCGCAAGGCGTATTCCGTGCCGGCCACGGTGATGACTTGCCGACCTTTGGCGGTTTCGATGGTCAGATTCATGGCACGAGTTCGATCACGCGTTCATCGGCCACCATCCGAAACGTCTGGCCGGGGCCGACAACGAGAAAGCGGTCATCGTCCCACGGGCCGGTCAGCAAAGTCTTGAGCAAGGCCGGGTCGCCGGCCTGGCAATCGCATTTCCAGCCGAGCCAGTCGGCGCAGCGTTTGGTGTAAGCTTGTTGCTGTTCCACAGCGCCGACGCCGAGGTGAACGAAGGCGGCGTTGGTGTAGGCTTTGAACCACGCCTGTTCCGTCTCCATCAGGAAGTCGGCATTGTCCTCGCCGTATTTCTCGACGTACTCGCGCCGGTATTGGTCGTAGCGTTCCTTGCCGGGCGGCACATGATGTTTGTTCCAGCCAACGCTGTACCAGTAGGTGCCGGGATTCTGTTTCACGTACTCGGCATAACGTTCCTTGCTGCCAAGCAGATGCGTGATGCAATCGTGGGCGCGGGCGATCACGAGCCGGCAGCGTTTTGTCTTCACGCCTTCGGTGCCGCGACTGCACAGCCCGTAGCCGAGCACGATGACCTCGGCGTTCGTCTCCGCTTCAACGCGGTCAATGGTGGCCTGCACTGTGGTGCGGAGTTTGTCTGGCTCGACATGCAGGGCGTAATCAAGTTTCTCGATCCGGACGATGTGTGTCAATCCGACCGCGAATTGCTCAATCTCTTCCTCCAACACCTTGCAAGTGATGACCGCGACCCGCGGCGATGTGGCGACTGGCGACATTGGCCCGCAAGATAACCGAGAGACCGCGTTCTGTCGAGTGGCCTGCCGGCAAGTGCCGGCAAGAACCCCGCCCTCGCCTACGACGCCTTGATTGATTTGTTCAATGCACTGGTTCAACAGGACTTTATCCTATCCATAAATAGGACTTGACACTACAGGGAAAATGGCTAGATTTCCTGCCACTAGGCGAAGCTTTTAGTTTGCAAGGATAACAACCAAACCAAGTAGGCAACAGATGAGAATTGTGTCTAAATTTAATTTTGCGATTGGCATTCTCGGCGCCCTGACAATGTCAGCGTTTGCCGATTCCTTTGTAAATGGTGGATTTGAAGACGGCACTTTCAACGGTTGGACCAAAGGTGGCGGCACTTGGGCGCAGACTCCACACCAAGCCGGCGGAGCGATAAGCTATGATTACTCTGGTGACCCGGGTAAGTCAGACATCATAACGAATCCAAATGCAACGGATCCAAATACACTCGGCAATCTTTACGAAGTTCTACAGGGTGGTGATTCGGCGCGGGTGAACAATGAAGACAATGGCTACCATTTCTCCACTTTGACTCAGACTGTGAGTAACTACACAGATCCTAATATGTATCTTGGGTTTGCAGCAGTCCTGCAAGAACCTAGTAATGCACACCCGCCGGAAGCCGCTCCACATTTCAGTTATAGTATCTACGATAACACTGATCAACAGATGGTTTATTCGACGGCTTTCAACGTTTATAATGCCGCCTCAACTGGCATTACTTGGAACAACGGCTTAACCGATGGCGCTGGCACATGGAAATATTCTGACTGGAATGTTGTCCACGTTGATACGAGCTTGATTGAAGGCCATTCGTTTACTGTCAGCGTATCGGCCTATGATTGCGGCTGGGGCGGTCATGGTGGCTATGCCTACGTTGACGATTTTCAACCTGATCTGCCAGTCGCCAATCACGGCTCATTTACACTAATCGAAGCTGCTGACTTGCCACAAAACACCGCTGCCGTTCCTGAGCCAACCTCAGTTGGCTTATGGTTGCTGGGCGGAGTGGCACTTTTTGGAATTGGCAAACGCCGGCTGACCAAACTCACCGCCTGATTCTCCGGCCCCAGATCCAAGTCATTCGCACACTGTGTGTCGAACAGGTATGGATTGTGCCCATTTCCTAAACATCCCAAACCGCCTGTTACCATCGACAAGAATGCCACCCTCATCTACGCCGCCTTGATTGACCTGTTCAAAGCGCGCATAAAATAGTTCAGCCGGTAACCTGTCTGGACCATGCTCCAGCAACCTGAGTTTCCCTCAATTCAACCCGTTTGGCCTTCCTAAGCTTCGTTTTTGCTCAAATCGACCTGATTTACCGTCAAGTCGAGGTCAATCCATGAGGAATCAAAGTTAATCGTTCAACGATTAAAGTCATTCGTTCGACAATCAAAGTCATTCGTTCAATGATTAAAGCCAATTGTTCAGCGATTAAGGTCAATCCCGACTTCAATCGCCCAATATTCTCACCCAACCGACCGATTGGGGCGCGAAACCGACCTTTTTAAGGCTTCTTACGCCCTTTTCACTCTCCCAACCGCCCTTTTCATCGAATCATTTAACCTTGTGGTTCTCTGAATTTGGCTTGTCAGTCGTTTCCAAGCTTAATTGGGTCTCTGACAAGACTAATTGGCTGTCTCATAAGGTTAATTCGTTGTTCGACAAGACTAATTCGTTCTCTGACAAGCTTAATTCATGCTCTGACAAGGTTAAATGGTTGTTCCATAAGGTTAAATCATTGTTCGACAAGCTCAATTCACTGCCTGACAAGACTAATTGGTTGTCTCATAAGCTCAAATCATTCTCTGACAAGCTCGGTTTACCGCCTGACAAGCTCAATTCGTTGGCTCATAAGCCAGCTTTGTTGGCTGGCAAGTTGGCAATAAACCGACGATTGCGCTTGCCGAAAGTTGGTGATGGCAAAGTTGTCATTAATCCGTAAAATTGACAATTAACCATGCGCAAACTAATCAGCTCTTTTCTCAGTGTGATCATTCTGGCGTTGCTCGGGTACGCCGCGTACCTGATGATCTGGCGCGAACCCAAGTTGTTTTACCACCCAGATCGCGCACCGTTCAGCACACCGACCGGTGTCACCGATCTTAATCTGACCGCCAGCGATGGCGTGCCGATTCACGGCTGGTTCGTTCCCGCGCCGGCAGCCAAGGTGACGGTGTTGTTCCTGCATGGCAATGCCGGCAACCTTGGGAATCGGCAAACGAAGATCGCCATTCTGCGTGATTCGGGCGCGGAGGTTTGCGCGATTGATTACCGCGGTTATGGTCGCAGCGGTGGGACGCCGAGCGAAGCCGGTACTTACCGGGATGCGCGCGCAGCTTACGATTACCTGACCCAAACCATGCACCGGTCACCGCGCAACATTGTCGTGTACGGCGAATCGCTCGGCACGGCGGTGACAGTGGAGTTGGCGACACATGTGCCGGTTGGCGGCGTGGTGCTTGAGGAGGCTTTCACGTCGGTGCGGGACGCATGGCAGAGATTACTTCCGTCGTCGCCGGTGCGCTGGCTGGTGCGCAACCGGTACGACACGATTCATAAAATCAATCGGCTCAGCGCGCCGCTGCTGATTTTCCACACCCGGCACGATGAGTTCTTTCCGATGGAGAATGCCGAACGGTTATTGGCGGCCGCGCCGGAGCCAAAGCAGTTGGTGGAATTGCAAGGCGGTCACAACGATGCGTTTTGGACAAGCCGTGTGATTTACCGGCAAGCCTTGTGGCAATTCTTCAATCAACTGCCACGCTGACGGCGCTTACGGTTTGACGCCGGGCGGGATGAGCTTGCGCCAATCAGGCGATGCCGGTGGCGGATTGGTATTGGGACGTTGATACTCCCAAACTGGTTTCTGATTAGCCCACATCTCGGCCCATGCACTGGCATCGGTGCCAAGATTCCAGCGGGTGGCAATTTTCAGCGCGATGATCGCGCCATTGCGGATCATGGGATTGCTACTGTCGAGGTCGCTCGCAAAATTGTTGACCGATGTTTTGACGTCGGCGGGCGCCATGTTCGTGATGTTGGTCGCGAAGCGCAACACGCCTTGCATGTAAAGCAGGCTGCGGCCGAGGACATAGGCGACATACAACATCATCGGCACGAAAATAATCGAGAGCAACAGCATTCGTTCGGAACGGCGCCGGCGGATTTTAATCAATTCACGACGCGCTCCATGCAACTCGTGGGCGCTGCTCCAAGGGCGTTGTTGTTCGGCATCCATAACCCGCAGTATGCCAATCTGCCTGCCGATTGCGAGAAAATCTGAGTGCTTGCGGGCACCGGTGGGCTGGCTTAGATTGCCACCGTGAAACGCTTGCTGCCGCTTTTGTTGATCGGGCTGACTGGGTGCTGGCTGACAGTGAATTCCCCCAACCCATTTTACACCGAGGCTACGCGCATCAGCTTGCCGGCGGCCAACGGCGAATGGGACGTGCTCCAGACGAATCGCGTAAATCAGCGCATGGAGGCTGAATCGACATGGGTGCTCACCGGGACCACACCCGTCCGATTGCGGCTGTATACGGATGCCGGCAGCGCCACGGGAACAATGGTATTTTTCCAGGTAACCGGCAAACTCTATTGCGACAAGCTGATCACTGGCGACGCTTATCATCACCTTTACCGAGCCAATCTGGCCGAAAAGCAATTACAACTCGCCGAACTGGACGGCAACTGGTTGACCAACGCCATCGCCCACGGGCGCGTCAACTTGCCAACGCCGGGCTCAAATTGTGTGGTCAATGCCACTGCGCCGCAATGGGTGACATTCCTCGAACATCTGAGCACTAACGACGACGCATTTGGTAACACGCTTTGCCTGACACGTTGTGCCCGGTATAACTTCACGCCGGCTCGCCGTCAGCCATGAGTTGACCAGACATGCTTCTTGAGGCACATTCACAATCAAATAAGCGAAAGGAATCCACATGAAACTCCTGAACATCGCAGTCGCAGTCATCCTTAGTCTGGCCGGCATTGCCACGGCGGACACGTACAAGATCGATCCACCTCACACGTCAGTCACCTTTTCAATCGCGCACCTGGTCATCAGCGAAGTGAAAGGACGATTCAACGAGTTTGAAGGCGAGCTGACAGTTGACCCGACAACCCCAACACTCGTGACCGGCGGGCATGGCGTCATCCAAACCAAGAGCATTGATACCGGCATAAAGCAACGTGACGACCACCTGCGAAGCCCGGATTTCTTTGACGTGGAGAAATTCCCGACCATCACCTTTACCGGCACAACAGTCGTTGTCGAATCCGGCAAGCCGGTGTTTGTCGGCAAGTTCACGATGCACGGCGTGACCAAGGACATCCGCGTGCCGATCACCGTCAAAGGCCCAATCACAGATCCGTGGGGCAAGACCCGGATCGCTTTCGCGGCCACGACCACGCTCAATCGCAAAGACTACGGCCTGACTTGGAACAAAGCATTGGAGGCTGGTGGCCTGATGGTCGGCGAAGACGTCACCATCGAAATCAAAGCCGAAGCAGTCAAGCAGTAGTCGACCACAGTCAACCGTCGTTTCGGAGCCGCACTTGACGCTGTGCGCGTTGATGCTTACTATCCCGCCCCATCATGGCTGATATCCAACCTTTTCACGGCGTCCTCTACAACACCAAGCGCGTCAACCCCAGCGACGTGCTGACGCAACCGTACGACAAAATCACTCCCGAACTGCGCGAGCGTTACCTCCAGCGTTCACCATACAACCTTGTCCGCATCGAACTCGGCAAGGAGGAACCCGGTGATTCCGAGCAGCGCAACAAATACAACCGCGCCCGTGACCTGTACCAGTCTTGGCGCACTGACGGCATCCTCCGCCGCGCCGAGCAACCGGCCTTGTATTACCTCGAACAGGAATTCGCCGCTCCCGATGGTTCTGGCACTCGGATTCGCACTGGCCTCATCGCGCGGGTCCGTCTCCATCGCTGGGATGAAGGCGTGATCCTGCCGCATGAGCACACCTTGTCAAAACCGAAGGCCGACCGGATCGCCTTGTTGCGCGCGTGCGGCTCCCAGCAAGGCCACATCTTCATGCTTTATCCGAAACCGGCCCGGCCAGTCCTCACGCGTCCGACCGGCCAGCCGACCATCGAAGCCGTGGATGATTACAAGGTCATCAATCGCATCTGGGAAATCACAGATCCAACCGCCATCCGCGCCGCGCAAGAGCTGTTGCGCGATGCCAAGCTCTATATCGCCGACGGCCATCACCGCTATGAGACCGCCCTCGCCTTCCGCGATGAAGCCAAAACCGAAGCCTCGAAGTTTGTAATGGCTACGCTCGTGGACATGAGCGATCCCGGCCTCGTCGTCCTGCCAACACATCGCACCGTTGCCAATCTCAACGGCTTTGATCGCCGGCAGTTCGCCGGCAAGCTCGCCAAGCAGTTTGAAATCACACCGCAGTCCTCCTTACCGGCAATGCTGGCGGCAATAAAAGTCGCGCCGCATTTAATTGGCATGCACGACGGTGCCGGCTTCGCAGTTTTGAATCCGAAAAATCTTGGCGCGCTGAAACCATTGTTCGCCGGCAAGCCACCGCTTTGGGACACGCTCGACGTGGCGATTCTGCACGTGGCGATTCTGGAAGCCTTGCTCGGCATTGACGAGGTCCGGTTGCGTGAAGAATCGAATGTCAGCTACTGGCGCGAGCCTGAGCAAGCCATTGCTCAGGTTACCAGCGGTAAAGCGCAACTGGCGTTCTTCCTGACGCCCACGCCGGTCTTGGATGTCAAAGCGGTCGCCGACGCAAAGTCGCGGATGCCACAGAAGAGCACCGACTTTTACCCGAAGCTACTGTCCGGCATGACGATTTACGAAGTTCGGTAAGCACGTGCTGCACCAACGCTATCGCCACTTTTCGTTTCGTCATCTCCGGTAACCGCTCTACGCGGCCATCGGCAAAGAATAGCGTCACGCGATTGGTATCGCCTTCAAACGCGGTCACATCGTTCGCCACGATTAAGTCCAGCCGCTTCCGCCGCAACTTATCGAGCGCATGACGTTCGAGATTGTTTGTCTCCGCTGCAAAGCCCACCAAGACTTGCCGGCGTTTGCGTTTGCCGAGTTCCAGCAAAATGTCGGTGGTTGGTGTCAGCTCCAGCAACAACCGCTGACCGGTCTTTTTGATCTTCTGCCCGGCAACGTGGCGGGGCCGGTAATCGCAAACCGCGGCAGTCATGATGACGACATCCACTTTCGCGTACCGGCGAAACACTGCTTTGGCCATCTCGTCAGCGGTTGTCACCGATACAAACTCGATCCCGGTCGGCTGCGGCAATGCAGTCGGGCCACTCACCAGCGTGACTGTGCCTACCTTTGCCGCTGCGGTGGCGATGGCGTAGCCCATTTTGCCGGAGGAACGATTGGTGAGATACCGGATCGGGTCGAGGAATTCGCGAGTCGGCCCGGCAGTGATCAGAAAACGGAGCGGCTTCACGACAAAAGTTCTTGGACGCGTGCGATAATCTTTTCCACCGGCCAGAGCCGACCCATGCCTTCGTAGCCACAGGCCAGCATGCCTTTGTCAGGACCAATGAATTCGACGCCGCGGCTGGTCAGCAGTTTGACATTGGCTTGGGTGGCCGGGTGGAGCCACATTTTTCCATTCATGGCCGGCGCGATCACAACCTTGGCTTCAGGTCTCAAAGCCAGCGCGACGGTCGAGAGCGCATCGTCAGCAAGGCCGTGCGCGAGTTTGGCGATGATGTTGGCGGTTGCCGGGGCGATGAGCAATAAATCAGCCGTGTCGGCGACCGGCAAGTGAGTCGGTTTCCATTCCGGAATCTCACCGAACAGATCAAGCATGACCGGATGTTGGGAAAGCGTTTGCAGCGTCAGCGGGGTGATGAAATGCGTCGCATCCTTCGTCATCACACAATAAACGTCGTGGCCGGCTTTCTTGAATTGGCTGGCGAGGTCGGCGGCCTTGTACGCGGCGATGGAGCCGGTGATGCCTAGAACGAGAGTTCGTTTTGTTGCCATGTCTTGGTCTCCTTCGGTAAGCGTAATGTCCGGCATTTCTCGGCGATGATAATCGCCTTGCCTTGCGCAAAGTCGTCATCGAGCCGCCCACTGACAATAACGTAATCGTAGTCCGGCCAATGCGCCATCTCGCGTTCGGCAATCGCGAGCCGTTTGCGGATGGTCTCATCGCTATCCGTGCCCCGGCGACGTAGTCTGGTTTCGAGTAATTCAAGCGACGGCGGCATCAGGAAAATTGTCACTAGCGCGTCTGGATAGGCGAAGTTACCGGCGCGCACGCTTCGAATGAGTTGCCCGGCTCCCTGGACTTCGACATCAAGCAAGACATCCTTGCCGGCGGTGAGTTGCTCTTCGATGAACGTGCGCGGCGTGCCGTAGTAGTTGTCATTGTACTTGGCGTGTTCGAGGAATTCGCCGCTGGCAATCTTTGCTTCAAAATCTTGCCGAGACAGGAAGAAATAATCCTGGCCATGTTGTTCGCCGCCGCGAGGAGCCCGCGTGGTGCAGGAAACGGAATAAATCAGGTTCGGCGACCAGTTCAATAGCCGCTGGCAGAGCGAACTCTTACCACCGCCCGATGGCGCGGAGACGACAATGATTAAACCAGTGCGCGGAGTGGTCATTCGATGTTTTGGACTTGTTCGCGGATCTTTTCCAACTCGGCTTTAAGTCGGACAACAACTTGTGAAATCTCGATGGCGTTGGCTTTCGAGCCAATGGTGTTGAGTTCCCGGTTCATTTCCTGCGAGAGAAAGTCCAGCGTGCGGCCAACCGGCTCAGTGGACTTGAGACATCCCCGGAATTGCTGGAAGTGGCTTTCCAACCTGGTGAGTTCCTCGGTGATGTCGCAGCGGTCGGCGAACATTACCACTTCCTTGCGCAACCGTTCGTCATCCAGCGGCACGTTCAGCCCGGCATCTTTAATGCGCGCATGGAGTTGCTCCCGGTAGTGGTTGACGATGCTCGGCGCAACCTGCCGGATCTGCGCAACGCCAGCCGCAAGCGCGTCGAGTCGACCGGTCAGATCGCCGGCCAGAAACTTGCCTTCTTTTTCGCGCATCTTCACGAGTTGGTTGAGAGCGCGCTTTAACGCCTGTTCGACTGATGGCCAGACCGCTTCGGCATCAATCGTCGGCTCAGTGGATTTAAATACGCCCGGCGCCCGCAACACCATGTCGAGCGTGATCGAACCGGTGAGCTTCGTCCGTTTCTGCAGTCGCTGAATTGCTTTCAGGTACGCCAGCGCGAGCGCTTCGTCCAGTTCAACAGGCCCGTCGACTTGCCGCGCGCGATGGTAGGCAATAACGGCATTGATACGACCACGAGAAAGGTGCGCGTTGATTTCGTCACGGATGCGCGGTTCCAACTCGATAAATTCTTTCGGCAGATTGACGGCAATGTCACTTTGCTTGCGGTTGATGGAGTTCAGTTCGACAGTAAACTTGAATCCGTCCTTCGCGCATTCGCCGCGCCCGTAACCGGTCATTGATCGCATCATGGTTTTTTCACTCGGATTCGCCATACAGTTCGGTACACCAACGGCCAAAGAAGGCTCAACCACAGCACCAGCCACACGACCCAACAAATGTCAGCTGTCATCTGCCGGAGCCAATGATACAATGCCCACCAACCCACGCAAAACGCTACCAACGCCGAGCCAATCATTATCTGATATCCGCGCATGCTCATCCGCCAGATTGTACCGCAACTACCGCAAAGCCGTTCCCGTCCATAATAATCTTCACGCAAGCCACCACGCAACGGTCCAACGTATCCGGGAGTGCATTGCGGACATTTGATTTTGAAATTCATAGCTTCAATAACTCCGCCACCTGTGTCACGTCCTTGTCCCCTCGCCCACTTAAATTAACGATGATCGTCGAACGCTTGCCAAGTTGCCGGGCATGTTTCATCACGTACGCAATCGCGTGCGCCGATTCCAAGGCCGGGATGATTCCCTCAGCACGCGAGCAGAATTGAAATGCCGCCAGTGCCTCCGAGTCAGTTGCATAGCTGTATTCGATCCGCTTTAAGTCCCGCAAATAACTGTGTTCCGGCCCAACTGCCGCATAGTCCAGCCCGGCGCTGACCGAATGTGTCAGCATGATTTGGCCGTTCTTGTCTTGCAGTACAAATGTTCGCGTCCCTTGCAATACACCAAGCGATCCGCCCTTTTGGAATCTGGCTGCGTGTTGTCCCGGCTTGATCCCCCGTCCGCCGCCTTCGACGCCAATCATGCGGACCTGTCGGTCCTTCAAAAACGCATGAAACAATCCAATCGAATTCGACCCGCCGCCGACGCACGCCACCAATGCATCCGGTAAGCGTTTCTCCTTGACCAGGAATTGCCGGCGCGCTTCCCGACCGATGACCGACTGGAAATCCCGCACCATCATCGGATACGGATGAGCACCGAGCACGCTGCCAAGAATATAATGCGTCGCGCGCACATTCGTCACCCAATCGCGAATCGCCTCGCTGATAGCTTCTTTCAACGTCCGCTGCCCCGCCGCCACGCCGCGCACGTCCGCGCCAAGTAAGCGCATCCGGTAAACATTCAGTGCCTGCCGGGCCATGTCCACTTCGCCCATGTAAACGACGCACTCCATGCCAAACATCGCCGCCACCGTCGCCGTCGCCACGCCGTGCTGTCCCGCGCCTGTTTCGGCAACGATGCGTCGCTTGCCCATGCGCTTCGCCAGCAAAACCTGACCGATGGCGTTGTTAATCTTGTGTGCGCCGGTATGCAGCAAATCTTCGCGCTTGAGGTAAATCTTTGGTCCGGCCAGCTCGCGCGTCAACCGTTCTGCGAAATATAACGGCGTCGGCCGCCCGACGTATTCGCGCAAGTAATACTCCAACTCTTGCCGGAACTTCCGGTCGCGCCGCGCCTTCTCATATTCCCGCGCCAACTCCTGCAACGGCGCCATCAATGTTTCCGGCACATACATCCCACCGTACGGCCCATAATGGCCGCCCTGATCAGGATTTGATTTCAGTTTTGTCTGCACGCTTTAATAAATCTCCGCAATTTCTCCGGGTCCTTCCGGCCGGGCGCACTTTCCACGCCGCTGGCCACGTCCACCGCGAACGGCTCGGCTTGCCGAATCGCAACCCCAACATTTTCTGGCATCAACCCACCGGACAAAATAATCGGCGACCGCAGCACCGTTTTCGCTTGGCGCGCTAGCGTCCAATCGAACGTCTGACCGGTCCCGCCCCGTTGCTCCGCAGTGTAAGTATCAAGCAGCAGAGCGTCAACATCGTACTCCGCCGCCGCCCGCAACGAATCCGCATTCTGCACCCGAATCGCCTTGATAACCTTGACCGGCAACTGCCGGCAAAATCCCGGTAATTCCTCGCCATGCAACTGCACCACATCCAGCCGGCAATCCGTCAACGTCTGCTGGATACCGGCTGCCGACTCATTCACAAACACGCCGACCTTTGTCACAAACGGCGGCAACGCGGCACAAATCTCTTTTACCAAAGACGGCGCGATGCAGCGTTTACTCTGCCGGTAGAAAATGAATCCCAACGCATCCGCGCCAAGTTCCACCGCCAACCGCGCATCGGCCAGATTCGTGATGCCGCAGATTTTAATTCGGACCGTCATCCCAACAACTCCCGCACCTTGCTGGCGATGTCGGCGCTGCGCATCAACGATTCACCTACCAAAATCGCGTGCACCCCGGCCGCGGCTACGCGCGCCACATCTGCCCGCGTGTGAATTCCGCTCTCGGCAACAATGGTTTTACCGGCCGGAATCTGGGTAGCCAATTTCTCCGTCGTCGCCAAGTCCACCTGAAATGTTTTCAGGTTGCGATTGTTGATGCCGATGATTTCCGCGCCGGCAGCCAAGGCCCGCGCCAATTCCCGGTCATCATGCACCTCCACTAGTGCGGCGAGCTTGAGTTGATTGGCAAGTTGTCGGCAGGCCGACAGCTGCGCGTCGTCGAGAATCGCGGCGATCAACAACACCGCGTCGGCACCGGCAGCGACCGCTTCGTGAATTTGCCGTTCATCAATGATGAAATCTTTCCGGAGCAACGGTAACCGGACGGTTGCCCGAATCTGCCGCAAGTAATCGAGTTCGCCTTGAAAGAATTTTTTGTCAGTCAGCACGGACAACGCCACGGCGCCGGCGCCTTCGTATTCGCCAGCAATTTTTACCGGGTCGAAATCGGCGCGAATGATGCCGGCGGATGGCGACGCCTTCTTTACCTCAGCAATCAGCGCGACGCCTTTGGAACGGCGGAGCGCACCAGCAAAGTCCCGGTAATCCGTGCGTGCGACAGCAACTCCCGGCCGCAAGTGCGCGACTTCCCGTCGTTTCTCCGCAACGATTTGCGCCAGGATGTCAGTCTTCATCGCTGACGCCTTGTTTGCGTTGGCGCGGCTGACCGCCTTTGAGCCACGCGCTGATGAATGATTCGAGATCGCCGTCCATCACGCCTTGGACATCGCTGGTCTGGCAGCCGGTGCGCAGATCTTTGACCATTTGGTACGGCTGGAAGACATAGCTACGAATCTGGCTACCCCAGGCGATGGCGCCCTTTTCACCGTAGTATTTTTCAAGCGCGGCTCGTTTGTCGTCCTGCTGCTTTTCGTAAAGCCGCGATTTCAACAATTTAATTGCGAGTTCCCGGTTCTGGTGCTGGCTGCGTTCGCTCTGGCATTGGACAACCAGGCCAGTCGGGCCGTGTGTCATGCGAATGGCGGTTTCAAGTTTATTGACGTTCTGGCCGCCCTTGCCGCCGGCGCGGAACGTGTCCACACGCACGTCCTCCATCTTCAATTCCACTTCGGCGTCAGCGATTTCGGCAACGGCATCCACGCTGGCAAATGAAGTGTGCCGGCGTTTATTGGAATCAAACGGAGAAATCCGCACCAGCCGGTGCACACCGCGTTCGGCTTTCAAAAAGCCGAAGGCATAATCGCCAGTCACCATCAACGTCGCGCTTTTGATGCCGGCTTCTTCGCCTTGTTGGATGTCGACGACCTCAACCTTAAACCCGCGGCTTTCGCAATATCGTTGGTACATGCGGAGCAGCATATTCGCCCAATCGCAGCTTTCGGTCCCACCAGCGCCGGCATGGATGTTGAAGATGGCGTTGGACTTGTCGTGCGGTTCGCCGAGCAGGATCTCCAGTTCAAATTGCGTGAACCGTTTTTCAGTGGCGACGACTTCCTTTGTGATCTCGGCTTCCGATTCGCCAAGCTCGATCAGCACCTCGCCATCGGAAATGCGCCGGGCGAGTTCGTCGATGCTGGCGAGTTTGCGGCGAATGTCGTTGGCTTCGTCGAGTGTTTTGCGGGCACCGTTCTGGTCGTTCCAGAACGTCGGGTCGGCCATTATATTTTCGAGTTCGACGAGTCGATTGCGGAGCCGGGCCGGGTCAAAGATACCTCCCCAACGCCGTGTGGCGCTGTCGGAGATCGGTCAATTTGGCTTTCAGATCCTCAATCATGGAGCAGTGAACTCACCACAACCTGGCAGGAAAGTCAACGCCAGCCTCACAGCGGCGCATTACCGGAGAGCGTCAGAAAATTCGCCAGAAGCTGCTTGCCGTTTTCGGTGAGGATGGATTCGGGATGGAATTGCACTCCCCAGATCGGCAGTGTCTTGTGACGGACGCCCATCACTTCCAATTCCGGCCGCGTCTCGGCAATGATCGTCAAATCCGCCGGCATTGTGTCGCGCTTAATGACCAACGAGTGATACCGGGTCGCGGTAAACGGACTCGGCATACCGGCAAACAGCGGATCACCGGTATGATGAATTGGCGAGGTCTTGCCGTGCATCAGCCGGTCGGCACGAACGACATCACCGCCGAACACATGGCCGATGCACTGGTGGCCAAGGCAAACACCCAACGTCGGAATGACCGGTCCGAAAGTGCGAATCACGTCGTTGGAGAGACCAGCCTCACCTGGTGAACACGGTCCCGGCGAGATGAGAATACGGTCGGGCTTCAACTGTCGAATCTGGTCGAGCGTGATTTCGTCATTACGAAAGACCCGCAACGTCGCGCCCAGTTCGCCGAGGTACTGGACGATGTTGTAGGTAAAACTGTCGTAGTTATCGATGACGAGCAACATGCCGGCGTGAACGTATGCGAAAGCCAGCCGGCGGCCAAGCAGAAATTTCCGCTTGCTACGCCGGGACGGCTGCGGCACTTTAGTCCACATGAATGAATTGCCGCCTACTCTGACCGCGCCGACGCCAGCGCCGAAACGCACCGGCTGGATTGTCTATGCGGTCATCGTCTCGTTTTTCTTTGCTCTCAGTGTATTGGCCAACCTTGGTATGTTGGCGAAACTGGCGCTCCACGACGGTTTTGGGACACATGAAAACCACCACGCCAATTATCAAGAACGGTTCGTCACCGGCGATGAAGATGCCCACGACAAGATTGTGGAAATCGATCTGAATGGCGTGATCGGCTTCGATGGCGATGAGTCCGGCAACGGAGCCGGCATGGTGGCCGACATTAAAGACCAGCTTGACCAGGCCGTGGCCGACAAACACGTGAAAGCCATCGTGTTGCGAATCAACTCCCCCGGTGGCGAAGTCGTCGCCTCCGACGCGATTTACCGGGCTTTGGCCGATGTGCGCAATGATACGAACCGCGTGATGAAAATCATTTCCTGCATTGAGACCGTCGGCGCGTCAGGTGCGTTTTATGCCGCAATGGGCACCGATTACATCGTTGCCAACGAACTCAGCATTACCGCCAGCATCGGCGTCATTATGGAAACGTTGAACTTCGGCCCGTTTGAGGACCACGACAGCCTGATGCACAAAATCGGCGTCCGTTCCTATGTCTTCAAATCCGGCAAACTGAAAGACATTCTCAATCCCACGCGTGCGCCAACCGATGAAGAGACCAAGCTCGTCAACGACCTGATCATGGAAGTCTACGAGAAATTCGTCGGCATCGTGGCCGACGAGCGTGACCTCAATGTAGACGAACTAAAAACCGGCTTTGCCGATGGCCGCATCATGTCCGGCAAACAAGCTTTGGCCGCGAAACTAGTGGACGAACTCGGCTACTTTGAAGACGCCGTGGATGCCGCCAAAGAACGTGCCGGAATTGAGAAAGCCAAAGTCGTCCAATACTACCAACCGTTTTCACTCCGGCATCTCCTACAGATGTTCGGCCAGAGCCATGCACCCAAGCTCCAGATTCAAATCTCCCCCAACCCGCTAAAGATGCAAGCCGGCAAGATGTACTTTCTGCCCGCCTACATGTTTCAATAAACCTACGCGCCGGTACGCTCTTCTTCTTCCTCGGCGGTAACGGGGGTTTCGGCTTTATGCAATTCCTTGAGTCGCGCCAGTTCCGGCCAGAGGCCGGTCACGCCGAGCACCACCAAGATCGTTCCCACCCCGCCGGACACAACAGAAATCACCGCGTTGAAACACGCCGCTACCAAGCCGGACTCGAAGCCGCCCATTTCATTTGAACAGCTGATGAACAAGCCGTTCACCGCTGACACCCGGCCGCGCAACGCATCCGGCGTGCGCGCTTGCACGAGAGTGTGACGGACCACCACGCTGATGCTGTCGCAGACGCCGGTGGCAAACAACATCGTCAGTGAGAGCCAGTACCAGCGCGAGACGCCGAAGATGATGGTTGCGATGCCGAAACCGATCACGGCGCTGACCAGTGTGCGTCCAGCCCGACGCATTGGTGGCAGGTGCGCTAATCCCATCCCCATCACCAATGAACCAACAGCCGGCATCGCTCGCAGCCAGCCCAAGCCGGTCGGACCGACGTGCAAAATGTCTTTCGCGTACACCGGCAATAGGGCTGTCGCGCCGCCGAGCAGTACGGCAAACATATCGAGCGTCATCGCCGCGAGAATCAGTTTGGTGCCGTAAACGAACCGGACGCCGGCCAGCAAACTCGCGAGCGTGACGGCGTTCGGCGGTGCCGCGGCAGTCTTTGGCACGCGCAACGTGAACAGGCACACGACAAAGGTCAGCGCCAACACCATTTCGGCCACGTACACGACTGATGCGTGTTGCGTGGCCGCGATCAGGAATCCGCCCACAGCCGGGCCGACTGTGCTGGCGAGTTGAAACGATGTGCTGCGCCACGTGACCGCGTTGCTGAAAGTCTCCCGCGGCACGAGCAGCGGCATTAAGGATTGGCCCGCTGGCATCCCGATCGCCCGCACCACGCCAGTGGCAAAGAGACACGCATACATCCACCCCACCCCGAAATGCCCAATGGAGACCACCGCCAACCCCAGCGCCGCCAGCGCCATCACGCTATGCGCCACAGCCAGCAACCGGTGCCGGGCAAACCGGTCGGCCAGATGCCCCGCCGGTAACGCAAACAAAATGACTGGTACAAATTGCACCAACCCCACCCACCCCAGCGCCATCGCCGAATGGGTGCGCTCGTAAAGTTCCCAGCCCACCGCGATAGTCAACATCTGCGAACCGAGGTTCGCCACCAGGCTGCCAATCAGGAAGAGCCGGTAGTTGCGGACGCGCAGCGCCGCGTAAGGATCGTGGTCAGACATTTGATAGATGCTACTCGCCAAACCGCCTACCGGCAAGCGACAGCACTATCCGCGCAGTTTTTCCCACATCGGCGTGTAGAGTTTGGCCAACGCGCTGCGATGTGGTTCAGGCAACTCCAGAATGATGTTCGTGATCTCTTCCGCGAGCGCCAGCGCCTGCTTACGACGCTCTTCGGGTGCCAACGCTTCCGCTGGCTGCCGCAAAATCTCCATGAGCGCCTTGGTCTTCTCAGTAATCGTCTGCAGGCAACGCTGCTCATGTTGCACCACCGCCGCGGCCTTCGCCCCGTCATCCATTAGATTCACCGGATCGCTCATAATTGTGCCATCATCTTCCATGGTTGCTCAGACTGTTTCGCCTTTGAACAACTTCTCTGCGATGTTCTTGCTCCAAACGATGAGCGCGATTCCTACGGTTAAATGCGCCAACACACCCAAACCAGTTATATTGGTGTGAACCGAAGGGTTGATCCACCGCAATCCCTGTAACCAAAAGAAGAACGGCGTAATGCTGAAGATGAGCGTCTGGAGTCCAAGCAGTTTAATAAGAACATTTGCCAATTGTTTTGTATTCATATTCAAAATTGTAATCCCGTAGCAGAGCCATTCAAGTTCTAATTCCCCATACCGGTGGCTAGAGCAATCCCGCGTCGGCAATCGTGCCCTGACTTCACTGCAAATTCAGAATCGCCGCCACCAAGCCCGGAATCGTGTGCACTTTGGCTTCTGTTGCCACGGGGAGGCCGCGTTCCTCGGCAGTCTTGGTCGTGACCGGTCCGATGCTCACGAACTTTAACTGCGGATACTTTTCCCGTAGCGCCGGCACGTCCACGAGATTGCAGAAATTCGTTACCGTGCTCGAACTGGTGAACGTCACCAAGTCTGCGCCTTCTGCCAGCAACCGCGCGCGGTGGCCGGTGCGATCTTCCGTTTCCGGTACCGTCGCATAAGCATCAAGATCGTCCACAATGCCGCCAAGTTCCTCAAGCCCACGCGCGAGTTTTTCATCAGCCAGATCGGCGCGCGGCAGAAGGAAATGCAGATTCTCGCAATCCACTTCCTTGCGAAATTCCTTGAGCAAGCCATCAGTCGTGAATTCCTTCGGCACGAAATCAACTTCGAGGTGATAATCCGTCACCTTCTGCGCCGTCGCCTGCCCCACTGCCGCAATCTTTGCACCGCCGAACTCGCGCAAGTCCTTGTGCGCCTCGAAAAACGCATTGAAGAATGCATCCACGCCATTGGGACTCGTGAACAACACCCAATCATACTCGCCCATTCCTTCCACCGCTTCGCGCAACGGCGTGGTGTCCTTGGGCGGCGTGATGCGAATCGTCGGAATCTCCAGTACGCCCGCGCCAAGCTCGGATAGTTGCTGAACTAGCTCGCTGGCTTGCTCCCGGCTGCGTGTGACCACGATGCGCTTGCCGAAGAGAGGCCGTTTCTCAAACCAATTCAACACTGGCCGCTGCCGGACTACTTCGCCGACGATGGTCACCGCCGGGGCCTTGAACCCGGTCTTGGCCACCACGTCCGCAATCGTCGCCAATGTGCCGGTGATTGTCTGTTGGTTGCCAGTCGTTCCCCAACGCACCATCGCCACCGGCGTAGTCGCCGCTGCGCCGTGCTTCATCAACTCGCCGGCAATCACGCCGATGCGTTCAACGCCCATCAAAATCACACGCGTCCCGAAAAAATCGGCCACGCTTTTCCAATCCACCTGTGATTCAGTCTTGGTCGGGTCTTCGTGCCCGGTAATCACCATGAACGCGGTCGCGACTGCCCGGTGCGTCACCGGGATTCCCGCATACGCCGGGACGGCGATGACGGAACTGATGCCGGGCACGATTTCAAATGGGATACCGGCTTTGCTCAGCGCCTCCGCTTCTTCGCCACCGCGCCCAAAGACAAACGGATCGCCGCCTTTGAGCCGCGTGACGATCTTGCCAGCCTTGCCACGCTTGACGAGGACGGCATTGATTTCGTCCTGCGTCATGGTGTGGTCGCTGGCCTGCTTGCCGGCATAAATGATTTCGACATCAGCGCGGGCATGCCTGAGCAACGTTGGGTTGGAAAGATAATCGTACACGACCACGTCCGCACGTTCGAGGCATTCGACGCCGCGCACCGTGATCAAGCCCGGATCACCCGGGCCGGCCCCGACCAAATACACTTTGCCGTTTTGTCGTGTCATGTTTGTTGGTGAGAATGTGAAGTTTGACTAACGCGCGACAACTGAAGGTGCCAGCATTGGCGGTTCATTTACCAGCACACACCTGAATCCATAGCGATCATAGCGATAGTCGGAATAATCGTAGTACCGATACGACGACAGCAAATCACTGGAATCACTATCGTGCCATGACGCGCCGCGCATGACCCGGTAGGGCGAGGACGGCTCATACAAATCTTCGCACCATTGCCAGACATTACCGGTGATATCAAACAAGCCATACCGGTTGGCGGCGAAGCTGCCGACTGGCGAGGTGCGTGCAAAGCCGTCATTATATCCGGCAATCACCGTCCAAGTGGCTGGCGCAGCCTGTTTGAATTCTTCGCCCGCATAATTCCCAGCGCCCGGTGGTGGCGGCCATTGTGTGCCCCATGGATACTGGCTCTTAAGCCGACTGTCCCGTTCCTTGGGAGTCGCACCGGTTTCTTCGGCCAATCCCACGGCGACGCTCCATTCTACATCGGTCGGCAACCGGTAAAATTGCAGTCGCCCAATCAGTCCTTCCGCACGTTCTTTTTTCGTCAGCCATTCGCAAAATGCTTTCGCGTCTTCCCAACTCACACCACACACTGGATACGTCGGCCCTTGTGGAAAACCCGGCGCCCGCCATGTATTGCCGCACTGTTTCCATTCACCGTTTTGAAATGAGTACATCGCATTCGTCGCATTATATCCGGTCGCAGCCACAAATGACTCGAAGTCCTGAACCCGCACATCCCAAACACCAAACAACACGGGCGCACCCGGCACCGGCACAAATTTCATGCCCAACGAGTTTTTCCACGGCGCATCTTTTGTCGCGGTAATGGTCGCAAGATCAGGCAGTGCGGTTACCGTTGTCACCAGATCAGCGCTGATGTCCACCGGGTAAGCATTCGTCTTGCCAGTAATTTCCACACGCACCAAATGTCTACCGATTGCCAATTTATCCCACTTCATAACTCGCCTCGGTTCAAGCTGGACCGGACTGGCATCATCCACCATCACCTGCACCGCCAATGGTGATTTCACTTCCAAACTTCCGACTGGCATCGCCGTCACCAATGGAATGTCGGCTACAGCAGGTGGCGTCCGCAATGCAACATTGGGCGACACCACGGCGCTCGCTTTGGCAACCGGCACATTCGTACCGGTGCCCGTCAGGATTGGTTCTGCGACCGGCTTTTGGGTCGCCCATAGCAACAACAAGCCGCCTGCCAACACAGCCGCCAAGCCCATCAGCACACTGGCCGTCAGTACTTTCCGTCGTTGTGCCGGCAACGGTGTCATCACCACTGTGAACGGGATTGACACTGCGGGACCGCTCTTTACCGGGGGGCGATAGCCAGGCTGAAGTTGTTGCTGGGCGCGTGTCAACTCGCGCAACAATGTTTCATAATCCGGATAGCGGTCATCCGGTTTCTTCGCCAGCATTTTACCCAGTATCGCCACGACCTGATCGGGACAGTCTGGTAATGCCTGCCGGATATCCGGCGGCGGGTCAGTGATTTGCCGGACCATCACGGCGAAGGGAGTGCTTTTGGTGTACGGCGCGTTGCCGACCAACACATGGTAAAGCGTACAGCCGAGGCTGTAAATGTCCGACCGGATATCCACGTCAGCATCACCATATAATTGCTCAGGACTGATATAATCCGGTGACCCAATCGGCAATCCCGGCACTGTCAACGTGGTCTCGGCTGTATTGTTGTTCATCAGCTTGACCAAGCCGAAGTCACCGAGTTTCACTGTGCCATCAGTGGCAATGAAAATGTTGTCGGGTTTGATGTCGCGGTGAATCAGTTGCGCCTTGTGCCAGGCATAATTCAACGCTTCGGCGACCGACTCACAAATGGCCAGCGCTTCGACGACTGGCAACCGGCCTACGCGCTTGATCCGCTTGGCCAGTGATTCGCCGGCCACGTATTCCATCGCGATGTAATGCGTGCCGCCGTACTCGCCGGTATGGAAGATTTGGACGATCCCGGGATGCAAACACTTGGCGGCAGCAATGGCCTCGCGTCTGAACCGACTCACAAGTGGCTGGACGCTGGCTAATTCGGAGCGGAGCGTTTTCAAGGCGACAAAGCGATCCAGCGCCGGCTCGCGCGCTTGATAGACCTTGCCCATCCCGCCCTCACCGAGCTTGGCGATAATCACGTACCCAGCGAATGTTTGTCCGTTTTGAAATTCAGCCATCTCGACTCCCCAAATCAGCGAGACCGAGTTTAGCAGCCGCCCACCACAAAGCAAGCCGTTGTCGGATTCAGAATCGACAAACTACTTGCCGGTCGGGATCGGCAGGTGAATGATAAAAGTTGCCCCGTGGCCCAGTTCGCTTTCGACCACGACTGAGCCGCCGTGCCGGCGCACGACGCCCTGCACCATTGCCAGCCCAAGGCCGGTGTTAGTTACATTCTTGGTAGTGTAAAACGGTTCAAAACAACGGTTCCGGATTTCCTCGGTCATCCCCACGCCGTTATCGCCAACCGCGACGCACACCGACTGCCCATCCACCATCGTCTTCACTGTGATCGTCCCGCCATTCGGCAAGGCATCCACGGCATTGAAGATCAAATTGGTCAGCACCTCGCGGATGGCGAACTCCTCGCCGAAAATGGCGGGCACCGGCTGCAAGTCGGTCACGACCTGGATTGTATGCCCGGCGGCTTGGGCCTGATCTTTCCAGCGCGGCTGGGTGTGCTCGACGGTTTGGAGTACCATCTGGTTGAGGTCAAACGGCTGGAATCCCTCGCTTGTGGGGTGTTGCCGGCCAAAATCGCTCATTTGCCGGACCACCCGTGCGGCGTCGGTAGCACAAGTGTTGATGATTTTCAGGCGCGTCAACACCTGTGCCTGATCCACGAGTTTCTCCGGATGTTTCAGCAGCAGCTCGCTGAAGCCGATGATCGGCGCCAGTGCATTATTGAAATCGTGGGCAATGCCGCTGGCCATCTGGCCCAACCCGCGCAATTGTTCATTCTGCACCATCTGGCGCTGGGTGCGGCGCAACAGGGCAAGCATCTCGGATAGTTGCTGATTGCTGTCTGCCAGTTGTTTCTCGGCGCGCTTGCGGGCGGTGATGTCGCGCAGGAAAACCACCAGCCAGCCTTCCGTGGAGCGGAATTGCGCCGACACTTCGACATCAAACACGCTGCCGTCCTTGCGCCGGTGTCGGGACTCAAACACATCTTCGCCCTTTGTCTGGATGGTCTGGAGTCGCTTGACAACCTCGGCTGGCGTCTTGTCGGCGACCAGATCAGCGATATGCATGGCCAACAATTCCTGTTCGCTGTAGCCACTCATCCGGGCATAGGTCTCATTGACCTCCAACAACTGCCCCTCCGGATTCACCAGCCAAAAGCCGTCCATGGCTGTTTGCAGGATGGCTTGACGCTGTTCCTGATTTTTCCTGAGCAACTCTTTCTCCCGGGCCAAGGCTTGGATCGCGCTGGTCTTGTGCAGCGAATCCCGGTAAATCAGCCGAGCCGATGTGATCATGCCAATGATGAAGAGCACCGCCAACGCCACATTCCAAGCGACTTCATTCCACCACGCGGCCAGATATTCATGCGGCCGCTGCCCGACGAGGACGTAGAGCGGGTATTGGGCAACCTTGTGATAGGAGTAGGTGCGTTGGATCTTGTCGAACGCCAGCGCGCTGCGATAGGTGCCGTCAGTCTTTTGTCGTTGCAACGCGCTTCTTAGCTCGGGCGAGGCGTTCTGTTTGCCGATCACGCCTTGAAATTCCGTTGGTGTTGGATACCGGACAATCAGCGCCAGGTTTTCGCTGCGCAGGGTGATTACACCATCTTTGCCGAGATTGATGGTGGCGAATGTCTTGGTGAAGTACTCCAGTGCAATCGCGCCGTAGACCACCCCGGCGAAGGATCCATCCGGCTGGTTGATCCGCCGCGCCAGGATAATCGACCATTTCTTGCTGACTCGCCCCACCACCGGCTCAGAGATCACCAGCCCCGCCTCGGGATCGTTGCGCAAGCGGACAAAGTAGTCCCGGTCCGCCACGCTGGTTCGTACCTCGGGCGTGACGCCGGTGCCGTAGACATTCTCGCCCTGCGCATTGACCACGCGCAGACCATCCAGCACCGGCAAGCGAGCTTGGCACCGGGTAATAAATGTATTCAGAGACGGCGCATCAATCCGGCCATTGCCAAGCTCCTGCTCCACTTCTTCGACCACCATAATCACGGTCAGATCAATCTTATCAACAGCGTCTTCGAGTTCGCTGGCGAGAGCGTGCGCCAGATTCTGCGTCGCAATCTCAATGCGCTTCTCGTGGTGCCGCCAACTCTGGTATAGCGACAAGCCCACCATCGCGATAAAGAGCAAAATCACCACCAGAGTGATGCCCACGATCCGCCTAACAAAAGCAGAGCGTACCCCGACGGTGTCGGATCCGTTCGGTTGAACTCTCATCATGGTACGCGCTAGCATACCACATCCTGATTTAAGCGGCCAAATGTTCCACGTAATTCAATGGTACGGTGAGTATCATAATTTGGGAATTTGGAGCGACTTTTTACTTCGAATTGGTCTTGGCGTTGGGCGCTGTGGCGCTAGGGCAAAGTAAGGCAAAGCTACCAATAGCGGGTTGAATTGATAAGTTTTTATGCTATTTATAGAAATGCTTAATATTGGTCACAGACATAATATTGGCTCACACAGACATAGCCGGCCATTGGAACCGCGCCCGTGGTACAAGCAATCAGCTAACATATTAAGCGTTGTATTATTCGCAGGAGTGTTAATCGTACTTATATACTATACGTCGCCACTCCGGTCCTTCATTTTTCCACCCTCAATAAATCGCCATATAAGTTTTAATTGATAAGGTATCGTTGTAAAGTATGTAGGCTTGATCCCCTGCCCGCGTAAATTTGATATGCGCCGTGCGCGGTGTGGTATGAAATTTGCCGCTATGATAACGGTCAATAATTCACTACCCGTGTCATGCGTACCCCTGAGGGAGTAAATCGCTGAGGGGCAACTTGACGTGGGGAGAGGTAATTAACTTGTCGACAACATTAGAGAAGTTAAAATGATGACAAATGAAATTCAACATCCCCACGATGATCGTTGGTAAAAGGTCATATGGGAAATGTTGGATGAAAATGGGAATTCCCGGTTATAGAATGAACATTACTTTTTAAGGATTAACTGATGAAATATTTTTTGGCGATTTCCCTATTGCTCGTCTTACTACCGGTGCACGTTAGGGCAGAGGAAGCCACGGTTCGGGAAAACTATTCTCAGGCCGAAATCGCCGAGGTCAAGACTTACTCCCCCTCAAAGTTACAGGACGACCTCGAACGCTTGCCCGTTGGCACGCTAGTGCGATTGAAATTCCGAAGCATTAACTCTTGGTCAAACACTCGCCCAACCAACATAACTTCATTCGGTGTCTGTGATGGGTATGGGGCTGACCGTGAAAGAGAAATGATCAATATTCGCGTTCAGGGGGCTGGAATTGATTACTTTGATAACCTGCGTAAACACGAACAAAAGCGCGTACAAGCGGGTGAAGTAAAGCACGAGCTAAAGTATGTCTATTGTACCATCCTCCATGGTAAAGCGGTGCAATGCCTTGGAAACAACATCGTGACTCAATCAGATGCAAACATCAGCGCGATGAAAGCGGGCACGGTTTCCATTAATTGGAAATAGTGAAAACAGGACCAATGAACAAGAATTCATAACTACGAGAGTTCGTAGGACAGATCGTGATGCCGCGAAGAGTTGCTACATCTAATTCACAGGTCAGAACCAGTCCTCTTGTCGGCGGTAACCTGATAGTAATAAAGTTTGCCGTTACCAAAATTCATTTCTTTCGGGTCAATTTAATCAGGCTTGATACCGTGTTGTTCTAGAAACCTTTTTGCGGCCTGTCGAAACTGATCATGGGAATCTACATCCGCATAGACCATTTTCGATGCCCTATGCCAATTTATAAAACGCAGTGCCATACGAGCCACCTTTCGTTTTATCAACCCACCGGCATCTTGAACGACGCCATCCTAATGAAAGGCAATGCTCACAAAACCCTTATGAACATTGGATAAAAAGAAGTTGGCTCCCCGGCATGGACTCGAACCATGAAGTACGGCTCCAAAGGCCGTTGTGTTACCATTACACTACCGGGGAGTCAGTTGACTGACTCAGAACTGCGAACCGCGCGCGCCGCATGTGTCCACATACTGGGACCAAACTCCGCGCGGATCTGGGTCGCCGCCCTCACTGCATCACTCGCCTTCGCAAATAACCCAAAAACTGTCGCACCGCTGCCACTCATCATCGCACCGGCAGCACCGTGCGCCCGCAACGCGTCTTTCAACAAATCCAAGACCGGAAACTTCCCGACTGACGGCGCTTCGAGCGAATTGAACAGTGCCGCTGCCACGCCGGCCAAATCATCTTCCGCCAACGCACGGGTGAGCAAAGTAACCGGCGGCGGCGCGGCTGTCAACCCTGTTGCAGCTTTCGCCCAGCTCTCATAAGCCCATTTTGTTGAGATGCCAAAGCCCGGATTGATCAGCAACACTGTCGCCGACAACCGGCAAGGCACAGGCGCAACCTGCTCGCCGCGCCCATGACAAAGCGCGGTGCTACCGGCGAGAAAGAAATTGATGTCCGATCCCATCCCTGCGGCAAGCTCATGCAGCACGCTTGGCGCGGCGTTGAGTTGCCAAAGCTTGTTTAACGTTGCCAACACAATTGCCGCATTGCTGCTGCCGCCGCCGAGACCGGCTGCCAGCGGAGTCCGTTTGCACAAAATGATGTGGGCGCCCTGCTCCACCCGGCAACGTTCCGCCAGTTGCCGTGCCGCGCGCATTGCCAGGTTCCGGTCGTCCGTTGGCAATGTTGCGTTATCACATTCCATCGTCAAACCGGTCGGCCGCCACTGGCAGACAATCTCGTCACCAAAGTCGAGCGGCAGCATCACTGTTTCCAAATCGTGATAGCCGTCCGGTCGCTTGCCGGTAATTCGCAGATATAAATTTATCTTGGCCGGCGAAAAGGCCGTCAGTTCCGCTTGAGTTGTCACGCTAATTTCCCTAGCATGACCGCCAGCATGAAATCAAAGCTTATCGTTGCGTTGGATGTGGATAGTTTCGAACAGGCGGCCAAGTTGGTCGAGCGCCTTGGCGACGCTGTGGACATTTACAAAGTCGGCAGCCAGTTGTTTACCAGAGTCGGCCCCAAGATGGTGGAATTCCTGCACGCCAACGGTCGGCGCTGTTTTCTTGACCTGAAATTCCACGACATCCCTAACACGGTCGCAAAAGCGGTCGAAAGTGCCACGGCCTTGCGCGTGGCGATGTTGACGGTGCACACGGTCGGCGGTGCCGACATGTTGCGTGCCGCGGCCAACGTGCCGAACCACCCGGTCTTGCTCGGCGTGACAGTACTGACGAGCGTCGGCGGTGATGTGGCTGATGAAGTTGTCCGTCGTGCGAAGTTGGCAGCTGAGTGCGATCTGGAAGGTGTCGTGGCGTCACCGCACGAGATCAAGTTGATCAGGCAGGCTGTCGGCGAGAAGATTGTGATTGTTACGCCTGGCATCCGCCCCGCTTGGGCTGAAGCCGGCGATCAAAAGCGAATGATGACACCCGCCGAAGCCGTGGCCGCCGGTGCGAGCTACATCGTTGTCGGTCGCCCTATTCTTGCCGCACCAGATCCAGTCGCGGCAGCTCAGCGCGTTGCAGCAGAGATGAATTAACGCAGTTTTCCAAATCGATAGTTGATTCAATGCCAAGCCATTTTACTCTCCGCATGCAGTTCGGCCCACATCAGGCTGCTGAAGATATTACCGAACAGGTGACCCGTCTGACCCGGCAAGCACCGGTGGATGAAATCATGTTCTTCTACTTCGGCGAGGAACAAAACAACGGTCACGAAACCTTTGAGCGGCTGCAACAATGGATCGATCACTCCCGCCCGTGTCGCGTGGCGCTGCAAACGGCGGGAGTCGCCGTGAGCCTGAACCCTTGGCACACCATGCTGCACTGTGACCGCGGACGCCGACTCAAGCCGGGCCAGGACTGGCAGCAAATGGTGGATCCAACCGGGACCCATGCGCGGGCAGTCGTGTGCTGTCTTGATCCCAATTGGCGCGCCTACTATTTGGAAACTCTCCGCCTGTATGCGCGGGAAGGCTTCCGCGTGGTCTGGATTGATGATGACATCCGCTATCACAACCACGGTCCCCTCCAGTGGGGTGGGTGTTTCTGCCCGTTGCATGTGGCGGAATTCAACCGTCGGACCGGGAACCATGCCAGTCGTGAAGAAATTGTCAGCGCCTGTTTAGCTTCCGGCACGCCACATCCATGGCGCGCCCTGTGGCTGGACATGTGGCAGGCGACAATCCTAGAGTTTCTTAACGAGTGTCGAATAATCTTGGAGTCGGGCGGGACGAAGATGGGGTTGATGTCGAGCACAATGGAGTCCCATGGCGCCGAAGGCCGACGCTGGGAAGAGTGGTGGCAGACATTTGGCGGCGGACAACCGCCGGTTCACCGGCCCCACTTTTGGGGGTATTCGGACACGACCGGGCCCCACGTAATCCATGGCATTGCGGCTCTGGATCAAACTCGTTCGATCCAACCCACAGGGGTTGAGAGCGGCCCGGAAATCGAGTGCTTCCCCTACGGCCAATGGAATAAGTCCTTCCGCCAGACCTTCGCGCAGATGGCCGTGGCCCAGATCCTCGGGTCCACCAATCTCAACATCAGCCTCCACGATTTCATGGGCAACCGGCCCGATGACGAACCGAGCCGCACGACATTTCTGAAACGGGTTCGCCCCAATCTGGACTGGTTGGCGGACACTTTTCCCATGACCATGCAAAGCGTCGGTGTCGGCGTTCCGTGGTCACAGGACATGGGGCGTTTGATTCACCTCAACAAAGATGGCGATTCCTCCTGGTTTAAACTGCAATGCGCCCCGCGCGGGTGGTCGTACTGGCTGGGAGCCGCGGGCATTGCTTTCTCCGCCAGACCCCAGACGTCCGTCAACGCTTTGGCTGGATCGCTGGCCTGGAGTTTTGACGACGCGACGCTGAAACAATGGCTTGCCGGTGGACTGTTGCTGGATGGCGATGCAGCGGCCATCCTGATCGAGCGCGGATTCGGCAAATGGATTGGCGTGAAATCGGCGCGCTTTGTGACTCAGGACGAAGTTCTTTATTCAATGGAAGAATGCCGGGAGCCCATGTTCACCGCACGGGTTGGCGCGCAAATCTCCGTCAACGACAAAAATCACACCCGCCGAATGTTGCAGGCGGAACTCATGAACGGTACGACTGTTATCAGCGATCTGCGCAATCCGTTGCAGGAAATCGTCGGGCACGGGACGTTCATTTTCCAAAATGAACTTGGTGGTCGCGTCGCAGTCATGCCGTGGAATGCCAGTGTTGACTCTGTGCCACTGATGGACATCCACCGCGCCACCCAGTTGAAGCGCATTGTTGCCTGGCTTGCTGCAGAGAACAAATTAGGTTTGGTCGGTGGCGGGGCCTGGCTCATCCCGCAGTTCCTGAGTGACGGAGCAAAATGGCGTGGCGTCGTGTGGAATGCGAGTTCGGACGAAATCGATACGTTCCGCATCCAACGCCCATCGGGGATGCCGCCCATTCGCGAAGCCTGGCACATCACACCGGCTGGCAAGCGCCTGCCCGTCTCAGTTGACGGTGACACGCTCCGCCTCGGCCAACCCATGCACGAGTGGGAGTTCGCTGTTGTACTGGGGGAACTTTGACCGTTAGTAACGGTAATGGTCGGGCTTGTACGGGCCTTCGACCGGGATCCCGAGATAATCGGCTTGTTTCTTCGTCAGCTTGGTGAGCTTCACGCCAATTTTCTCAAGGTGTAACCGGGCCACTTCCTCGTCGAGTTTCTTGGGCAAGCGGTAGACGCCGACCTTGTTCGTGTCCTTGTTCGCCCACAAATCCAATTGCGCAAGGCATTGGTTGGTGAAGCTGTTGGACATCACAAAGCTTGGATGACCAGTCGCGCAACCAAGGTTAACGAGTCGGCCTTCGGCAAGCATGTAGATGCTGTTGCCTTTGGGGAACGTGTACTTGTCCACCTGCGGCTTGATGTTGAGCTTCTTGACGCCTTTGGCCTTGTTCAGACGATCAACCTGAATCTCGTTGTCGAAGTGGCCAATGTTACAAACGATGGCTTGGTCTTTCATCTTCGCCATGTGTTCAAGCGTAATGATGTCGCAGTTGCCGGTCGTCGTGACATAGATGTCGGCTTCGCCGAGCGTGTCTTCGACGGTCTTGACTTCAAAACCTTCCATCGCCGCCTGCAATGCATTGATCGGATCAATCTCGGTGACAATGACACGGGCGCCAAACCCGCGAAGCGAATGCGAGCTGCCTTTGCCGACATCGCCATAACCGCAGACGCAGGCAACCTTGCCAGCAACCATCACGTCGGTCGCCCGCTTGATACCGTCGGCGAGTGATTCGCGACAGCCGTAGAGGTTGTCGAACTTCGATTTCGTAACGGAATCATTGACGTTGATGGCCGGGATGAGGAGCTTACCGGCTTCGAGCATCTGGTAGAGACGATGGACGCCAGTGGTGGTCTCTTCAGAGACACCTTTCCAGTCCTTCACCACCGTGTGCCAGAACCCGGGCCGTTGCTTGAGCACGCGCTTCAATAAATTCTTAATGACCTGTTCTTCGTGGCTACCGCTCTTGGTGTTGATCCAGTCACTGCCATTTTCGAGTTCGTAGCCTTTGTGAATCAGGAGCGTGGCGTCGCCGCCGTCGTCAACGATGAGTTCCGGGCCTTTGTTGCCGGCAAACGTGAGCGCGTCGAGTGTGCAATCCCAATATTCTTCCAGCGTCTCACCCTTCCAAGCGAACACCGGAGTACCGGCCTTGGCAATCGCGGCGGCCGCGTGGTCTTGCGTCGAGAAAATGTTGCAGCTCGCCCAGCGCACCGATGCGCCGAGTTCCACGAGCGTCTCAATCAGGATGGCCGTCTCAATGGTCATGTGTAACGAGCCGGTAATGCGCACGCCCTTGAGCGGCTTCTTCACGCCGTACTTCTTACGAATGGCCATCAAGCCCGGCATCTCATGTTCCGAGACGTGGATGGTCTTGCGCCCCCAATCGGCCAGCGAAAGGTCACGGACTTTGAAATCGTTTTTAATGTTCTTTTTCATGGTAATAGCTCCCGAGCGTGCGAAACATACTTGCCGGCCAAGCAAAAGGCAACGCCGTTTTATTCCCGCTGGAAACCGCGCGCCGATTCATATTTCCCCCACCCTGCCGAATCCGATTCAAATTGGCCAGCATCTGACGGAGTAGGACTTCCAATGAATAATAATTGCCTACCACCGGTGGTTCGATTCGCGTTCGGGTATTTACTTGAAGTGAGTCTTAGCGCGGTAGATCCTTGTAGAGATCTGGGTCGTCAAATAATCGCAAAACAAGAAAAGGCATTAGCCAACCAGCGATTGCTATGACAATCCCCACAATGACTTGGGAAATTTGTATGAATTGGCAGATCCGCAGGATGCTATATCCGCGAGAGGTGGCCTCGCTGGCATTATAGCGAAACACTTGGTTGGCTGCGTTATGATACAGTCCGTATTGGGGAATTAGCGCGCTGTGAAAAAGTTTCAGAGCCGCATCTGAATCGCTGTCTTGAATGGCGGCAAGCACACGTTTTCGAGTTTGCCGGTACTGGTCGCGACATTGTAGTAATTGATCGAAATTACGTTGGTCTTCCGCCTCATAAATTGAAGTTTTATACAAGTCGAGCTGGATGTCGGTTTCTTTCGCAATGGCATCAATCCGCTCAAAGTGGAAATGACGGCGTTCATCGTCGCGGGTCATGATGGCTTCAAAAGTTTCGGATAAACCTTCCGAGATGTCCGCATTGATTTGGCCGGCCGCAGCAAGCCCCAGCACGGTGTCCTGTACCAGTCGTGTGGCTTGCTTTCGAACCATGGTCACCGCGAGAAACGGACATGGCGCAAGCACCATCAGAACGAGAGCCATCAATATCACTGGCAACCGGAATTTTAACTTACCCGTGTTCATCGTAAATACAGCATGTCATCTAGCGTTTTATGAAGGGAAAGTAAACATATTACGTGCCCTATGAAAAAACATGGCCTTGGGTGTTTGATTTGATCTTGGCACGTTTTATTTAGTTAGTGTAGTGCTTACCATTATTTTCAAGACTACGCTTTTTCATTGAAGCTGGGTAACACTTCTGGGAGCCATCTGGTTTTTTACAAACTCATATGGCTGGTGGTGTCGCTCCAGTCGCTTTGACCGGTGCTGCCGCCGATGGCGCGGATTTGAACATTGTACATCGTGCCGGGGGTCAGACCATTGAGTGCCAAGGCGCGGGAATTGGAGTTCAAGCCGCCATTCTGCCATGGGCCGGGGGTGCCATCCGCGCCGAGTGCGGCATACCTCAGTTCGTAGCACTTGGCGTTGGCAATGGGCTTGCGGAGCTTTACCAGTAGTTGGCCGGTATTGCCGTTGAGAAGGCGGAGGATGAAGGGCGCGGCCAGATGTGCTTGGACGCGGCTGGTGCTGGCGACCGCGAATCCGCTGGAGAGTAATGCGGCCAAATTGCCGTCGCAGTTGTCTTCCACATAACTGGCCAGCCTGCGCAAGATTCTCACCAAGGTCTCGCGTTTGTTTTTCTTGGCGGCGGTGGCCATCGATCCGCCCTGCTCTTGCTCAACAAGCGCGTCGCCAAAGGCGGTGATGGCCGTTTCCAAGGTCGTTAACGGTACGGTCGGGTTTGGGAATACAGGATTGCCAGTCAATCCATTAAGGACGGAACCGGCGGTGACCTTTAAGGAGTCATCGGTGGCTTTGGTAAAACTGGTCAGAACACGGGGATTTGCCATTGTGAGAGATCCATTGGTTGATGGTTAAGGGTTGTGGCCTTGGACGGTCGGGAAAAGCCTGTTTTTGAGGCAGATTGGCTTAAATGAGCGACAAACAGGCCTTGATCCAGCCCGGAACTAATCTTTTCCGTCATGGAGAAAGTTTTCTGCGTCGTACAGAAAGGTTTCTGTATCATAAAGAAGGTTTTCTATATGACACAGATAATCTTCTTTGTCACGGAGATAATCTTTTTAATTGTACAGATAATTTTCTACGTTATGTAGAAATGTTTCCGCGTCATACAGAAAATTATCTTCTCGGCTGAGAAAGTTTTCTTTATCGCGTGGAAATGTTTTTCCGTGACATAGAAAGTTTTCTGCGTGAGGGAGAAGGTTAAGTCCGTGACGGACAAACCTGCCTATGTGTCTGACTTAACCTTGTCCGTGTTGCCAAAGGTTGCCGGCGTGACGGCATGACTAACGTCCGTCGTTTTTATTCCCGAATCTGGCCGGCAACAATCTCCAATACTCGTTCACCCCGTTTGGCCACATGCTGATCGTGGGTCACCATCACCAGAGTCGCGCCGGTCTCAGCGCGCATTTGCCAGAGCAGATCGAGAATTGATTCGCTGGTTTTGTCATCGAGGTTGCCGGTCGGTTCATCAGCCAGCAACAAGCTCGGCTTGTTCATCAAGGCCCGCGCCAACGCCACGCGCTGTTGTTCTCCCCCGCTCAATTCCGCCGGCCGATGTTCACACCGGTCCCCCAACCCGACCGCCGCAAGCAATTTCAATCCCCGCGCCGTGTCATGCCGGCCAGCCACCAATGCCGGGACGCAGACATTTTCCAGCGCGTCCAGTTCCGGCAAGAGATTGTAGGACTGGAACACAAACCCAACCCGCTCGTTCCGCCAACGGGTTCGATCCAGCTTGTTAAGCGGTGTGCCTTCAAACAAAACCGTGCCGTCAGTCGGCTGATCAAGTCCGCCGAGCAGATGCAATAACGTGCTCTTGCCGGCACCCGATGCGCCGACAATCACGACGACTTCGCCGCGCGTGATGTTTAGGTCCAACCCTTTCAGGACTTCGACTTGCCGACGCCCGATCCGGTAAGTCTTGCGGAGTTGCCGGGCCGCGAGGATGACATCACTCATGGCGGAGCGCCTCCACCGGTTCAAGCCGCGCCGCCCACAACGCCGGCAAGACGCCACCGAGCGTCGCAATGACTTGCGCCGCCACGGCAATGGTTAATAAATCGCGGCCGGTCAGGTAAGTCGGAATCTTTTGCAGGTTGTAGATTTCACGCGGGAACAATTCGATATGCAGTGCACCAGATAAAAACGCGCGGACTTGTTCGATGTGGCCAATGGTCAGCAATCCCAGCGCCATGCCAACGCCGACGCCCAACAGCCCGACAATAAATCCT
>Ga0316217_10000341_pt1 | contig 68276 bp, 55 predicted proteins | sample 1anoAmetaG_FD_203633 | JGI IMG/M metagenome (GOLD analysis project Ga0316217, IMG submission 203633) | Freshwater microbial communities from Trout Bog Lake, Wisconsin, USA - 1anoA | ecosystem: Environmental > Aquatic > Freshwater > Lake > Hypolimnion/Profundal zone | place: USA: Wisconsin... | reverse complement strand
ATGCTCAACACTGTCCCAAAGCCTTTATCCGCTACGGCGCCCTATCAAATGTCTGGTTATTTTGGACAGCAGTGAACAAACACTGCGCCTACGGCGCGGGCGATGGGATTCTGCTGGCGGGGAGCGGCTGGTTTCTGCCTGCATGGGGCGGCTGGTTTCTGCCTGGCGAGGAGCGGCAGGTTTCCGCCTGCGCGGGTGATGGGATTCTGCTGGCATGGAGCGGCAGGTTTCCGCCTGCGCGGGGCGGCTGGTTTCTGCCTGCATGGAGCGCTCGGGACCAGGCCTCTTTGAAGGGCCAGCAACCGTAAAGCCACCGGCTCTCCTAAGGAACAACATTGATTGTTCCTTGCCTTATTGTCCAGACCTTCGGTCTGGTACCCCACTGCCGGTGGATATTTACATCAAGTTAGGTTCGGAAGATGGATCTTTCGCTCAGATGTTCACCTGTTCGCGAAAGATAAGAAATTCAATCCGCACTTATAGCTGAATTGAATCGACCTGTAACTGAAGGAGTATTCAATTAAAACAAGGAATGGAACTTTACAAAATTTACATCAAATTTTACAAAGCTTTACAACCTCGATTGACAAAATGCAAACCAGACCAAATCGGATTGAACCTACTCTTGTCGCTGGGTGCGAAGGGTATGCAAGTTCAATTGAAATACCCGGCCGGCCCCCGGCTATCCGTCGCTGAATCAAGCGCCGCGATGTAAGCAGCAGTTTACCTGATTCGAAGACAGACCATTCGCAGTCTTGCGATTTCTCGAATCACCCGCTCGATGCGCGCGTGCTTGCGCCGCGGCATCGAGGGGTATGGATCCGGCCCCCTTGGCCTGTCGTCCGGGCGGCCTGCTGAAGGACCAACATGCGAAACGGATTGCCGATGCGGTCAACTCATGTGACTCTTTCGATGTGGATGTGCGCATTTGCGATGCTCTATTGCGCATTCAACCCCACCCCGTCGCTTGCCCAGGCGAATCTTGACTGGCGCTACCACGGAAACGATCTGTCCAACCAGCGCTATCAGGACGTGGACCAGATCAACCCCAACAATGTGGCCAAGCTGAAGCCAGCCTGGGTTTTCCATACGGGCATCAGCGATCCCAACATGTCAATGGAGATGACGCCGCTTGTGGTCGACGGCGTGATGTACGTTCCCACCGGCGACGACGATGTGTTTGCGTTGAACGCTGTAACCGGCAAGCAGATCTGGGCCTATCACCCGACCGATATGCCGGCGCTCTCCACGCTTCCGATTTGCTGCAATAACGACAATCGCGGCGTGGCGATGGGCAACGGACTGATCTTTGTGGCGCGCCTGGACGCGACGCTTGTGGCCCTCAATGCCGCCACCGGGAAAGTCGTCTGGAAGACAGTCGTCGATCTTTCGAGCAACGGCGCTGCCATGACGATTGCTCCGCAGTTTGCCGATAACAAAGTGATTGTTGGCGTTTCAGGCGGCGAATTCGCGGTGCGCGGCCACGTGGACGCATACAATCCGGAGACGGGAAAGCTGATCTGGCGTTTCTATACGACCGAGCCCAGCTCGTGGGCGGGTAACTCGTACCTTACGGGCGGCGCGTCGGTTTGGGGCAACCCCAGCTACGATCCGGAACTGCACACACTGTACTTTACGACCGGCAACGCCTACCCGCTGCTGTCTGGCGGCGGCCGCGCGGGCATGAACCGCTACTCGTCGTCGATCGTGGCAGTGGACGTGAGGAACGGGGAGTTCAAGTGGTATTTCCAGTATGCGCACCATGACATGTGGGACTTTGACGGTCCGCAGCCGACGGTGCTGTTTACAACGCGGGACGGCATACCCGCGCTTTACCATACGTCGAAGACGGGCTACACGTACATACTGGACCGGCGCACGGGCAAGTCGCTGTTCCCGTACACGGATGTGGCGGTTACGACTTCGCCATCGTGGCAATATCCGTGGCCGACCCAGCCTGAATCCTCGATTGAATCGCTGACCGAGCACGCGGTTGAAGAAGGTCCGCTCCCGGCCGGCTTCACGGCTGCGCCGCAGTGGACTCCGCCGCAGGCATCGCTGCTGATGCTGCAGCCGTTCTTCGACGGCGGCATGGAATGGCCACCCGCGGCTTACAGCCCACGCACACACTACATCTACTCGCATGCGCGTTATCTGCCGGAAGGCGTGGGGATCACCGAGACGGGCGGCTTTCTGGGATTCGGGACCATACCCGGCCACGGTGTATACGGAGCGATCGACACGCGTACCGGAAGGGTTGCCTGGAAGTATCCGGTTAATCTTCCGCCCGACTCGGGCGTGGGGGTAGCCGGCGACCTGGTTTTCTTCGGCGAAGACACTGGTCTCTTCCATGCCGCGGATGCAAAGACGGGTGAGATTCTGTGGACCTTCGATTCCTCGACAGTGCCCAATGCCGGCGGCGCAAACGGCTCTCCAGCCATTTATGTTGTCGATGGAAAAGAGTACGTGGTGTATGGCTTTGGCGGCAACCCGGGAGAAAGCCCGACGCTGGGAGACGCGGTGATCGCCTTCGCGCTTCCGGATCACGACTAACACCGGGAATGGGCGACCAGGGCCGGCAGCACGCAACCGGCGATCCGAGGAAGGCCGCGGCTCATTGCTAAGATCGAGCTGCGGCCTCCCCGGTAACGAAAGCTGCATTTCAGCCGTTTTCACTCAAGTTGCATTCGCAGAACCGTCGATGGCGACAGCAAAGGGACAGCCCGCTTTACAGGATTGCAATTCTTTCCACTGCGAAAGATTGGATTTTCCCAACGGCGCTCTCTCGTCCGGTCCATGCGGAAAGACAAAGAGGCGCCCGGGGTTTGGCCGCAGAGTCAGGAAAGAGGAAGCCGGAAAGAGGAAGTTAATGAGGAGCTATCGTACGAGAGCCGTTCTTCCCGCTGTATTGCTGGCGGCGATTGTGTCCGTTTCGCCGAATGCATGGCCGCAGGCGCAAACGGCAAAGCCTGTGGGGGAAGATCAAAGAGGAGCAGCCCTGCCGGCGGTGACCGAGGAGATCAACGTCACGGCTTATCGCGCACCGCTGGGCGATCTGGAAAGCCCGGCCATCACGCGGCTGCTGACCGGCGACGCTCTGTTGCAGAGCGCGGCGGTTACGCTCGACGGCCAATTGCGCCAGGTTCCAGGCGTGGAGTTGTTCCGGCGCTCCAGCTCTCTTGTGGCCAATCCTACATCGCAGGGAATCAGCCTGCGCGGCCTTGGTTCCACCTCCGCCAGCCGCACCCTGGTCACGGAAGACGATGTTCCCCAGAACGATCCGATTGGAGGATGGATTCATTGGCAGGAACAGCCGGAGCTTGCGACCAAGAGCATTGAGCTGCTGCGCGGCGGCGCCAGCGACTTGTACGGATCGAGCGCGATTGGGGGCGTGGTGAATGTGGTGCCTGCGCGTCCCAGGTCCGACGAGGTGGAGTACCGCTCCAGCTATGGAGGGGAAGGCACGTTCGACGACAGCATACAGCTCGAAACCAAGCAAGGCCCATGGGGGCTATTGGGCGCGGGAGGCTTCATCGGCACGGATGGATACATACAGGAGTCGCCACTGCAGCGCGGGCCGGTGGACACGGCGAGCAATGTGCACAGCCGCAACGTCATGCTGCTGGCCGAGCACGACCACGGCGCGCTGCGGCTGTTCGCGCGCAGCGGTGGATTCGACGAGGAGCGCGGCAACGGGACTGCTTACCAAATCAACGATACCCGCGTGTGGCGCTACGCGACAGGCGCCGACTGGCAAGCGCCGCGCAACGCTGCGCTCGCGGTGCGCGTCTACGGCTCGGACGAGCGGTATCACCAGACGTTTTCAAGCATTTCAAACCTGCCCAACTTCGGCATTGCCGGCTGCTCGTACCGTTGCGGGGAAATCCCGACGCGCTTTTCGCAGACACCGGACAACGAACTGGGCGCGGCCGCGCATTGGAGCCAGCCGCTTGGCCCTGGACTGCTACTGATGGCCGGAGCCGATGTGCACGACAACCGCTTTTGGGATCACGAGCAGACGTACGGCGCAACGGCGGCTCTGACCCATCTCCACGACCATCAGCGCGACTCCGCGCTCTACGCCGAGGCCATGTGGACCCGCCACGCATGGACGCTGGCGGCCTCCGGACGCCTGGACTGGTATCAAAACTATGACGGGCGCGCGCTGGTCTACTCGAACTCGAACTGGATTGCCGCCGCCACGCAGCCGAGCCATCGCGACGAACGGATCTTCGATCCGCGCCTGGGCGTTTCGCGCAAGCTGTTCAACCACTGGGCTGTTTCGGCTTCGGGATTCCGCGCCTTCCGGGCTCCGACGCCGAGCGAGCTTTACCGCTCCACCACGGTGGGCAACAAACTGACCAACCCGAACGCCAACCTGCTGAGCGAGCGGGCAACGGGAGGGGAAGCGGGCCTGGCCAGCCAGTGGAACTGGGGCACGATTCGCGGCAGCTACTTTCTGACCGAGGTGAATCGTCCCATCACGGCGGTGACGGTGAACGCCCAGTCTTCGCCGATCCTGCTGGTGCGGGAAAATCTTGGCCAGATCGAGAGCCGCGGCCTGTCACTGGATTTTGAACTTGCGCCGCGGCGGTGGCTGGCCGTGGATGGCGGCTATCAATACGCCCACGCCACGGTGACGCGCGGCACGTTGGATAACGGCAAGTGGATTCCCGAGGTGGCGCGCAACATGGCCACACTGAACCTACGCGCCTCTCGTCCCAAGCTTGGGTTGCTTGCGCTTCAAGGGCGGCTCAGCGGACGCCAGTTCGACGACGATACCAACACCTATCTTCTGCACAGCTACTTCCGGCTGGACTCGTACGCTTCGCATAACATCGGCAGCCGTCTTGCGCTATTCGCCGCCGGCGAGAACATGCTGGACCGCCAGATCGAAGTCTCAAAGACCCCGACCACAACGCTGGGCCAGCCGCGGGTGGCACGCGCGGGATTGCTCATCAGCGTTGGAAGGGCCGCCAAGTGAACGGATCGCGGTAGCGTCATGCGAGACCACGCGCCGCGCGAAGAGTGAGTCAATGACGATCGGAATTCGTACGGCATTCGTTGTCCTGTTCTTGTCATGCACGGCCCTGGCGCAGACGCCGCCGGCGCCGCCGAGTCATGCGGAGACGCCGATTGCGCCGCCCATCGTCAAGAGTCTCGATCTCGCGGCGATCGACAAGAACGCCGATGCCTGCACCGATTTCTACCAATACGCATGCGGCAACTGGATCAAGGACAATCCAGTTCCGGATGACCAGGTGCGCTGGGTGCGCTCGTTCTCGCTGCTTGAGGAGCGCAACCTCTATGAGCTTTGGCAGGAGTTGGACAAGGCCGCAAGGCAGCCCGAGACTCCGCTTGAAAAAAAGTACGGCGATTATTTTCAGGCGTGCATGAACATCGACGAGCCCGGGAAGAATGGGCTGCAGGCCCTTGAGCCCGCGCTTAAACTCATCTCCGGACTGAACGATGCCAAGGGAATCGCGGCACTGATCGGCGATCTTGCGGCTTCAGGGAATCCCGCGCCGCCATTCCGCCTGGATGTGGAACAGGACCAGAAAAACTCATCGAGATATATCCTGACCATCACCCCAAGCGGCCTGACGCTGCCGGACCGCGAACTTTATCTGGGGGTCAAGCGGTATGTCCGCAACCGGCTTGTAAACCATATGGTGCATGTCTTCATGCTCTCCGGCGACACGATGACGCAAGCCGAGACGGAAGCGACGGATGTTCTCAGAGTCGAGAGTGTGCTGGCGCAGGCCGCAAACGGACGCGCGGAGGCAAGCGATCCCGGGAAGCGCTACCACATTTACACCTACGCCGAACTCCAGAAGCTTGCACCCGGATTCGACTTCAGCGCCTACTTCAAGCGCGTGTCCGCGCTGCCGGTCAAGACAGTGAATGTGGCCAACCCGGATTATCTGAAGACGTTCAATAGCCTGCTCACCTCTGTGCCTGCCGATGCATGGAGGTCCTACTTCCGCTGGCATCTTTTCAACGAACAGACCGAGGCTCTGCCCAAGGCGTATCGCGATGAAGATTTTTCTTTTTGGGGCAGCTTCTACGAGCGGCAAGACAAGCCCGATCCGCGTTGGAAGCAATGCACCGCGATGACCGACAACGCATTCGGCGATGCCATTGCGCAGGACTGGGCGAAGCAGAACTTTCCGCCGGCGGCCAAGGCAAGCATGGAACGGCTGACCGCCGCACTGGAAAAGACTCTCGCCGGCGAGATGCGGACGTTGCCCTGGATGAGCGACGAGACGAAGAAGATTGCAGAAGCAAAACTGGCGACGATCCGGAACAGGATTGGCTATCCCGAGAGATGGCGCGATTACTCAAGCCTGCGAGTGGCCCCGAATGATTTCCTTGGAGACCTGCAACGCAATGCTGTCTTTCAGCGCGATTCCCAGCTGAGCAAGTTGGACAAGCCGGTGGACGCCGACGAATGGGACGTAATGCCACCGACGGCGGATGCGCGCTTTGCCCCATCGATGAACAGCATGTTCGTCCCAGCCGGAATCATACAGCCGCCCTTCTTCGACATGGACGCGGACCCGGCGGTGAATTTTGGCGGAATCGGAGTTGTGGTGGGGCACGAACTCACGCATGGCTTCGACGACCTGGGGTCAAAATTCGACGCGAAGGGCAATGCGCGCGACTGGGAGACGCCGGACGATCGCAAGGGCTTTGCCGAAGCGGCTCTGTGCGAAGTGACAGAGTACGGCCAATTCGGAGCGATGCCGGACCCGGTGGAACTGCCGCAACTGAAGGTGAATGCCAGTCTCACGCTGGCGGAAAATACCGCGGACAATGGCGGCCTGCGCATTGCTTTCCTGGCGCTGAAAGACGCCCTGGCCGCGCAAGGCAAGACGGCTGACGACAAGATCGGCGGCTACAGCGAGAGCCAGCGTTTCTTTTTGTCGTTTGCGCAGCTTTGGTGCCAGAACCAATCCTCGCGTTCTGCCCGGCAATCGGCCGCAGCCGACCCCCACGCGCCGGGACGGTGGCGCGTCAACGGGACGGTGCAGAACTTTGAAGAGTTCGGCAAAGCCTTTGGATGCACAAAGGGCCAGCCGATGTACGCGGTGAATTCCTGCCGGGTTTGGTAATTCAAGGGAGGTGCTGCCGCAGCACACGCTATGAAACTGATTCTCCACTTCCTCTGTGTCGCCGTGATCAGTGTTTGCCCGCTGTTTGCGCAGAGCAACATTGGCGAGCTATGCCTGAAGATTACCGACCCGGCGGGCCTTGGCGTGCAGAAATCAGTGGAGTTGATCAGTGAGGCCAACCAGTTTCATCAGAAGGTTGTGACCAACCAGGAAGGCAGCCTTACGCTGCGGCGGATTCCCTTCGGAGTGTACCGGGTGGAAATCACCGAGCCTGAGTTTGCCCCCGTTTCCGAACTCGTTGAAATACGGGCTTCGACTCCGACTTACTATGCGATCCAGTTGAAGATTCCCTCGGTCAGCGCGTCCGTGATTGTGGATGGCGGCAGTACCTTGATCAATCCCGACCAGGCAGGTTCAGTGAACCGGATTGGTTCGGGCGCAATTCAAGAGCGGACAGCTTCTCTGCCTGGCCGCTCGCTGCAGGATCTTGTCAATTCGCAACCGGGATGGGTGTATGAAGGCAATGCCGTGCTGCATCCCCGCGGGTCGGAATATCAGACGCAGTTTGTGATTGACGGTATCCCGCTCACCGACAATCGCTCTCCGGGATCAGGGCCGGAAATCGAAGCGGACGATGTCGAATCGCTTACCGTTTACACCGCGGGCATTCCCGCCGAATACGGCAGGAAGATGGGCGGCGTGATCGAAGTGGATACGCTGCACAGCGCCGTGCCGGGCATCCACGGCGGCGTGGTTCTGTCAGGCGGGAGTTTCAATACGGCGGGCGGCTCCGGTCATGTGCAGGACACCTGGGGACAAAACACGCTGGGGGCAAGCGTTGCGGGCAGCAGGACCGACCACTATCTGAACCCGGTGGTGCCTGAAAACTACACGAATCGCGGCACCACCGGCGATGCTTCAGTAAGTTTCGAGCGCGACTTTACCGTCAAGGATCACATCACGTTCAGCGTTCGCCACGAACTGGCGCGGTACGAAATACCGAACGAGCAAGTCCAGCAGTATCCTGCGCTGCGCACGCCGCAACCGAGTGCGGGTACTCCCGCACAGCTGCAGACCGCGGACAACTTCGAGACGATGGGGATGGTTGCCTATCAGCATGTTTTCTCGCCGCGCTTGCTGGCGGACTTTCGCGGCATGGTCCTGGACAACTCCAACGATCTTTATTCCAACCCTTCGTCATGGCCGCTGCTTGTTTTTGAGCACAATCACTTCCGGGAGGGATACTTCAATTCTTCGCTGTCGTTTCAACACGGCCACCAGGAATGGAAGGCTGGAATCGAATCCGACAACCGCACGATTGAAGAGAATTACAGTGACGTGGTGACCGCGGACCCCAACGATCCCGACTATCCGTTCGATCCCGGAACGCCGGCCACATTCAATTTTGCAGGGAGCCGTCCCGATCTCGAACAGGCCGCCTATGTTCAAGACCTTATCCATGTGCGGAACTGGACGGTGAGCGCCGGCCTGCGCTGGGATCATTATCAACTGCTGGCGAACCAGAACGCGCTGAGTCCGCGGGTGTCGATTTCACATTTCTTCCGCGCGCCCGCATTGATTGTGCACGCGTCTTACGACCGCGCTTTTCAGACGCCGTCGTTTGAGAACATCCTGCTCTCGAGTTCGCAGCAAGTGACGTCGCTGAATCCGAGCGTTCTGCGCCTTCCCCTGCAACCCTCGCACGGCAACTACTTTGAGCTGGGAGCGAGCAAGGGTTTTCGCAGCCAGCTTCGCATTGACGCAAACTACTTTCGCCGATACGTAAACAACTATGCCGATGACGACCAGATTCTGAGCACAGCCATCAGCTTCCCCATTGCGTTCAGGAAAGCGATTATCTACGGGGCGGAAGGCAAGCTCGAGGTGCTCCACTGGAATGGCTTCTCGGGTTTTTTGAGCTACTCCTACATTGTCGGAAACGCGTGGTTCCCGGTGACCGGCGGGTTGTTTCTTGGCGACGCCGCCGTCAATGCAACAACGCAGCTCACCGGGCATTTTCCCGATTCGCAGGATCAACGCAACACGATGCGGACGCGCATTCGCTACCAGGCAACGCGGCGCATCTGGTTTGCGAGCGGCGCGGAATACGGCAGCGGGCTGCCCTTCGATTTCAATGGCACCTATCAGCAGGCGCTGGCGGAGTACGGGCAGGCGGTGGTGGACCGCATCGACATTGGCCGTGGACGCGTGAAACCCAACCTCGCGGTGGATATCTCCGCGGGCGCCGATCTCTACAAGACTGAAAAGCTCACGATCCGCCTGCAAGCCGACGGCGAGAACCTGAACAACCGGCTCAACCTGATTGACTTTGGGGGGCTTTTCTCAGGGAATGCGATCGGTCCCGTGCGCAGTGGCACCGCCCGACTCAAGATGGATTTTTAGGCTCCCCGCGGACACAAGCCTGAGCCCTTTCAGGACATGGCGTTTCCTGGCACGAAAGATGGGATTGAGCGGCCAATGCACGCTCAAAGCGGTGTCAGATTTCAGGTTAAAAATATTTTCATGCCACAAAAACAAATATTGACAATTTTCAACATAAATCGACTAAATGTATCAATTTTGTACGGTTTCCATTGTGGAAACATGTGTGGCCGGATTACAGTTATCTTGTTTCCGTAATCAATATTTGGGATTTCCCCCTGAAGTTCTTGATTCTGAGGTGTACCCATGGTTTGCCCGAAGTGCCAATCTGAATCTGTATCCACGATCCCGGCGGAAATTCGGCTTTACCGCAACGGTCCGCGCACGCTGAGCCATCCGCCGATGACGCCATCTCCGGATGTTCTGGTTTGCCTGGATTGCGGCTGGTCCGAGTTCTCGATTCCGCGTTCCTGGCTTTCCGCGGGCTGGCTGCACTCCATGCGGCCGCAGGCTGTTGTCTGAGCCGTCACTGAAGTTGCTCTCTCTCTCATCTGGCCACGGCCACTTTCAGGAGAGAAGCGTATATACCGGCTTGCGTGGGTACTTTGCCGGGAACGCCTGTAGAATCCATAGACGTTTGATTGAGCGAGGGGCCGGGACCAACCAGGTAGCGTGCAAAGAATGAAATTTAGAGCAGGAAAAGGCCCCCAGCCGAAGCTGGGGGCCTTTTGTTATTGGGCTTGCGCCGAAGGCGCGTACGCCTGGACGGCTAGTCCTAGTACATGCCGTCCATGCCGCCGCCGTGTCCGCCACCGGCGGGCGCTGACTTGGGCTCTGGAATTTCAACAACCAGGGCTTCGGTGGTCAGCAGCAGACCGGCAATCGAGGCTGCATTCTGCAGCGCCGTGCGGGTGACTTTGGTGGGATCGATGACGCCGGCCTTGACCAGGTCTTCGAATTCGCTGGTAGCGGCGTTGTAGCCGTAGTGCTGGTCCTTGGACTCAAGAACCTTGGCCACGACAACCGCGCCTTCTTCGCCGGCATTGGCGACGATCTGGCGCAGGGGCTCTTCGAGCGAGCGGCGCACAATCTGCGCACCGATCTTCTCGTCGCCTTCGAGCGTCTTGATGAGCGCGTCGACCGCGGGGATGGAGCGAACCAGGGCCACGCCGCCGCCCGGGACGATGCCTTCCTCGACTGCCGCGCGGGTTGCGTGCAGCGCATCCTCAACGCGAGCCTTCTTCTCTTTCAGCTCGGTCTCAGTTGCGGCGCCGACCTTGATGATGGCAACGCCGCCCACCAGCTTGGCCAACCGCTCCTGCAGCTTTTCCTTGTCGTAGTCGGAGGTGGTCTTCTCGATCTGCGAACGGATCTCGCTGATGCGGCCCTTGATGGCATCGGCCTTGCCGGCGCCGTCGACGATGGTGGTGTTGTCCTTGTCGATGGTGACGCGCTTGGCGCTGCCGAGGTGCTCGAGCTTGACGCCTTCGAGCTTGATGCCGAGGTCCTCGGTGATGGCTTCGCCGCCGGTGAGGATGGCGATGTCGCCGAGGATCGCCTTGCGGCGATCGCCGAAGCCGGGAGCCTTGACGGCAGCCACGTTGAGGGTTCCGCGCAGCTTGTTGACGACCAGGGTGGCCAGCGCTTCGCCTTCCACATCCTCAGCGATGATCAGGAGGGGCTTGCCGCCGCGGGCGACCTGCTCCAGAAGGGGCAGGATGTCCTTCATGTTGCTGATCTTCTTTTCGTAGATCAGGATGTAGGGATCGTCCAGCGCGACTTCCATGCGTTCGGAGTCGGTGACGAAGTAGGGACTGAGATAGCCGCGGTCAAACTGCATGCCTTCGACGGTCTCGAGGAAGGTGTGGCCGGTCTTGGAGTCCTCGACGGTGATGACGCCGTCGGTGCCGATGGTCTTCATGGCGCCGGCGATGATGTCGCCGATCTCCTGATCGCCGTTGGCCGAGATGGCGCCCACCTGGGCAACCGAACCCTCGTTGACGGGCTTGGAGAGCTTGCCCAGCGCGCCGCCGTCGGTCCAGACGCCGTCCTTGTCGCGGCTGCCGATGATGGCGACCACGGCCTTGTCGATGCCGCGCTTGAGAGCCGTTGGATTGGCGCCGGCCGCCACGGTCTTCACGCCTTCGCGGAAGATGGACTGGGCCAGAACCGTTGCGGTCGTGGTGCCGTCGCCGGCCACGTCGCTGGTTTTGGAGGCAACTTCACGCACGAGCTGCGCGCCGACGTTTTCCAGCGGGTCTTTCAGGTCAATCTCTTTGGCCACCGTCACGCCGTCCTTGGTGATGGTGGGCGAGCCGAACTTCTTTTCAATGACAACATTGCGTCCCTTGGGGCCAAGTGTCGCCTTCACGGCGTCCGCCAGCGTGTTGACGCCGCGCAGGATCGCCTGACGGGATTCCTCACCGTACAGAATCTGTTTTGCCATGCTTGTAACTCTCCTAATCAGTTATCAGTTGTCAGATGTCAGTTGTCAGTGATCGGTATTCAGTTGCCAGAGAGCGCAATTGCAAAGATGCGCCGTATTCCTGACAACTGTTAACTGATAACTGACTACTTCTTCACGATGCCGAGGACTTCTTCTTCGCGCATGATGAGAAACTCTTCGCCGTCGATCTTGATCTCGGTGCCGGAGTATTTGCCGAAGAGAACCTTGTCGCCCGCCTTCACGTCCAGGGGGAAGACCTTGCCTTCGTCGTTGGACTTGCCCTTGCCGACGGAGATGACTTCGCCCTCCTGGGGCTTTTCCTTGGCGCTGTCGGGAATGATGATTCCACCACGCACGGTTTCGCCCTCTTCCAGACGGCGGACAAGGATGCGGTCATGGAGTGGAGTGAATGTGGTTGCTACGGATGTTGATGCCATTGCTTCGCTTCTCCTTCACACGCGGGCAGGGTTGAGCCCTGCCGCGGGATTTGGTTTTTCAAGATAAAAGCTTTGGAAACAGCGGGATGAGTGTCTAGATGCCGGAGCTTCCGAACGTTGCAAGCACTTCCTTTTGATGGCTGCTAGCACTCTCACCTTCCAATTGCTAACGATAGGGAAAGTGGGGATTGTTTGTCAAGCCGGCGTGGTTAAATATGAGTGTAATTCGCTCACAAATAGTGACACGATACACGCGGGCCCATGAGCGCTGCTGCTTTTGAGGCCGGCTTCATCCATCAGGCAGGCGGGCGGCGGCTCCGGAAAGCCTGCTTTGCGCGTAAGGAGGGGGAAGGGCCGTTACCGCCGGGGCGGAGACCATTTACAATGAGCCCATGCTTCGCAGTTCGTGGTTTCGTCTCAGCGTCTTCGCGGCCGGCCTGGTTCTGGTCGCCTGTTCGTTTGCTGTCAGCGCACAGCAAAACAAAACTACACGCGGCCGCAAGTACAAGGCACCGCCGCAGACTTCGCGCATTGAGATCACCATCCTCCGCAACGTGAATGGCAAGCCCATTGAAAATGCGGCAGTCATCTTTCACCCGGTTGTGAACGGGGAGGACAGGGGCGCGATGGAGTTGAAGACCAACGAGGACGGCAAGACCATCATCGAAGTTCTGCCTATCGGCGGGACGGTGAGGCTGCAGGTGATTGCCCACGGTTTTCAAACCTATGGAGAGGACATCGACGTCGACAAGCCGGAGATGGCACTTACCATCAGGATGAAGCGGCCGGGAGAGCAATACTCCATCTACAAGGAACACGAAGGAACGCCGAATGCCGGCCAGGAGAAGCCCTCCGCGCCGGACTCGCAGCCCAACCCGGGCCAGCCTCAACAGCCGAAATAAGGCAGGCAGCGCCGGCCTACGGCGCACAAGTGAATCGTTGTTATGCCAAGCCAACTCCTGAGCGGCAAATCGGTACTGGTCACCGGGGGAGCGCGGCGCATTGGCCGTGGGATTGCGCTGGCGCTTGCCGCTGCCGGAGCGGATGTGGCCATCACCTACAGATTCTCGCAGGCCGAGGCTGAGCAGACTGCAGGCGACCTGGAAGCGCTGGGACGCCGTGCGTTGGCGGTAGAGTGCGATGTGCGCTCAGAAGAGTCGGTGCGCCGCGCGATTGCCGCAACCGTCAACCGGTTTGGGCGGCTGGACGTGGTGGTGAACAACGCCGCCGTCTTTGAGACTGCTGCTCTTGAGCAGATCAGTCTGGAGCAATGGGACGCGGTGTTTGAGACCAATGCGCGGGGGCCGTTTCTGGTGGCGCGCGAGGCCTTGGCGCATCTGCGCGCCGTACACGGCAGAATCATCAACATGGGCTCGCTGGGCGGACTACATGCCTGGGCCGGCCATGCGCACTATTGCAGCTCGAAGGCCGCTCTGCACATGCTGACCCTGGCCATGGCCAAGGCGTTTGCGCCGGACGTGAGCGTGAACTGCGTGGCGCCGGGCTGGATCGATCTGGAGGAAAACTCAGGAGACGCGGCTCGCCGTTTTGCGGCACGCACGCCGATGGAGCGGAACGGAACGCCGGAGGATGTGGCCCAGGCGGTGCTTTTCTTTGCGACGGGGCCTGGTTTTATTACCGGCCAGGTGTTGGCTGTCGATGGGGGCTTAGGGCTCTCGTAAGGGTGATTGGCATTTACCGGGCAAACAGGCGTTCCCAGAAATTCTTTGCCTGCGGTGCGGGCGCGTCCTTGGCGGTCTTTGCCTTGACGCTCTTGCTGGGCAGGGGCTTTTTGCTGGAAGAGTGTTGCCGGGGGTCGAACTTCAGCGGTTCCTTATCCCACAGGCCAACGGGTTCGGGCTGCACCGGCCACGGGGCGCCGTCCACGGCCGCCTGGGGATTGGTGACGCACAACCGCCGCGCCGTTTCCTCGCCAAACCGTTGCGCCACGTAGTCATAGGCTTTTTTCAGGTGCGGCGGACGCCACTTCATATGGTGTGCGTCAGTGGCCAGAAAGTGGATCCAGTTGCGCTCCAGAAGCATGTTGGCAAAGGCTTCCGCCACCTTGCCATGGCGCCCATACAGGGAGTTTGCGGTTACCTGCACCAGGCATCCCTTTTGTACCCATCCAGCCAGCAATTCAGGATGGCGATGGACCTCCTGATAGCGCTCAGGATGGGTAACGATGAGCGTATAGCCCGCCGACTGCAGCTTGAACAGGGACTCGTCCAACTGCCGCAGGAGCATGTAGGTGGGAAACTCGATCAACAGGTAGCCTTTGCCGTCGATCGAGTAACGCCATGGGTTGGCTACCGCATCGATGATATTGTCCGCGTTGAGGTGGAAGTCGCAGGCCAGGCTCAAGTCGATGACGCCGCTGAGCATTTTGCGCAACTGGCTGAACCGTTCTTCAATCACCTCGGCCTGATAAGGATAAGTGCCGCTGGCGTGCGGGGTGCACACGATGCGCGTGACACCGTCCGCGGCGGCTTCGTTCGCCATGGCCAGCGAGGTTTCGAGATCGGGCGATCCGTCGTCCACACCGTAGATCAGGTGCTGATGAATATCGATCATCGTGTATTGCCTGGACTTCCTGAACAAAAAATCAATGAGCCGCCAGGGCCTCGACCATGGAAGCGAAAATCTTCCAGCCGTCCGCCGATCCCAGCAACTGCTCGCTGGACCTGTCGGGATGGGGCATCATACCTAAGACGTTTCTTTTTTCATTCAGGATGCCTGCAATGTTGTAAAGGGAACCGTTGGGGTTCGCCTCCGGGGTGATCTCTCCGCCGGGGGTGCAATACCGGAAGGCGATACGATCTTCGGCCTGCAACCGGTGCAGATCATCCTGCGTGCAAAAGTAATTGCCCTCCATATGCCCTATCGGCATCTGGAGCACTTCTCCTTTAATTAACTGGTGGGTGAACGGGCTGCCGGTGGTTTCAGCGCTCAGATGCACCTGCTTGCAGATGTACTTGAGGCCGGCGTTGCGCATGAGCGCTCCGGGCAGCAAGCCGGCTTCAGTGAGAATCTGAAACCCGTTGCAGATGCCCAGAACCAGGCCGCCGCCGGCAGCAAACTTCTGCACGGACTGCATGACCGGAGAAAAGCGCGCGATGGCGCCGGTGCGCAGGTAATCGCCGTAGGCAAACCCGCCTGGAACCAGGACCGCGTCAACGCCCTGGAGGTCCTCCGAGTCGTGCCATAGAAAGGTAACCGGTTGGTGAGCCACTTCGGCAATCACGTTGTAGGTATCGTGATCGCAGTTGGAACCGGGAAAGACCAGAACCCCGAATTTCATGCCTTAAGGTTATCAGCTTTGCGGCTTGGTCGCTGACAGGTTTTCCACCCGGGGTAATCAGGCAGGCAGAGGAGGGAGTCATCCGACGCCGAAAACGAACCGGATCTCAGGCGGAGACGGGAACGCCGTCTGCTGCAGACAGGCAGGAGGCAACCATCTGGCGGACGGCCCAACCGGCGATGAGCAGGCTGGGCGCGAGGGTCGGTTCGCTCTGGCCGAGGGTGGCGAGCGTGGCATAGCGCACCTGCTGGCCGGGCTGGGCGGCGTGGGAGATCACGGCGCAGGGCAGGTCCGCGGGAAGCCCTTGATCGAGCCATTCCCCGGCCAGCAGATGCAGGTCGCGGCCGGGCATGTAGACCACGCGGGTGGCGTCTTCCCGCTCCGGCAGCGGCGATTGGTGGTGCGACTGGGCGTGATGGCCGGTAGAAAAAATCACCTTCGAGGCGCGGTCCCGGCTGGTCAGGGAACATCCGATGGCGGCCGCGGCGGCAAAGGCTGCTGTAACCCCGGAGACCACCTGGAAAGGAATGTCCGCTGCATTGAGCGCGGCCATCTCCTCAGCCGCCCGGCTGAAGATGAGCGGGTCGCCGCTCTTGAGGCGCACCACGCTGCGCTGCGCGCGCGCGTGCTCGATCATCATGGCGTTGATCGCGTCCTGGGTAATGGTTTTTACGCCACAGCGCTTACCCACGTTCACGATCTCCGCGCAGGGCGAGGCCAGGTCGAGAATGGCCTGGGGAACGAGGTCGTCGTGGAGCAGGACATCGGCGGTCTGAATGAGGCGCAGAGCCTTGACGGTGAGCAGATCGGGATCGCCGGGTCCGGCTCCTACGAGCGAAACCATCTCTGCCGCTGCATTGGCAGAGACTTCCGCCTCTTCCCACGGTTGGCTGTCAGAATCGTCGTCCGCATCCATGTAGACCGTATTCGGACCGTCCGCCTGCTCGTCCTCCGGCGGTGCAAAAGCCAACTGGCGCGAGGGGCAATCTTCTGAGGCGCAAACCGGGCGTTGGGCCAGTTGATGCAGGAGCGCTTTGCGGGCTTCTCCCGGCGGATGGGAGGCAAGCACTTCGCGGCGCAGTTGGCCCACGTTTGCAAGCCACGCGCCCAGGTCCTCGGGCAGTTGCTCATCGATCTCACGGCGCAGGCGTTGCGCCACGGCAGGGCTTTCCCCGCTTGTCGAGATGGCAATCTGCAAATCGCCGCGGCTCACTACCGAGCCGAAAAAGAAATCGCAATGGGGAATGTCGTCCACGCTGTTGCACAGGATGCCGCGCTCCACCGCACCCCGATAAACGGCGGCATTCACCTCGGGCGCATCGGTGGCCGCAATCACGAGGAAGTTGCCGTCCAGGTCTGTAGTAGCAAAGGCGCGCTCGATCCATTCAAGCCGGCCCTCGGCAGCCAACTGCCGCACCTCGGGCCGTGCCTGGGGCGCCACCACGCGGAGACTGAGTCCGGTTTTCAGCAGGCTGCCGATCTTGTCCAGCGCGACGTGGCCCGCGCCCACCAGAAGGCAGCGGCGGCCATCGAGCTTGAGAAAGATCGGCAACATGCTCATGGTTTTCCTATTCGCCCACGCCGTGCGGGACGCGGCCCGCGGGCAAATCGCGCTCCACGGCCTCGAGCGATTCTCCGGCCAGGAAGGTACGCAGTTCGTCGTTGCTGTGGCGGCCGAACCAGGCGCGGAGGTTCTCCTGCTCGGTGCGGCTGGTCAGGTAGCGGCGCAGCAGCCGCTCAATGGCTTCAGGAACCAGCGGGGCAGGGCAGCGGTAGCCAACCGGGCGGGAGATGGCGGCGTGCTGGCCCACCGCTCCGCCCAGACAGAAGTAATAGGCGTCGGTCAGTTTGCCGTCGTGCTTGATTTTTTTGCCCTCGATGCCGATGTCGGCAATCCAGTGCTGGCCGCAGCCGTTGGGGCAGCCGGTTACGTTCAGCCGGAGCTGCTGGTCGAATTCAGGCAGGCGGTCTTCCAGTTCGTCCACCAGCCAGCGGGTAAAGCCCTTGGTCTCAGTAATGGCCAGCTTGCAGAACTCCGTGCCGGTGCAGGCAACCGCACCGCGCCAGAAATTCGAGCCGTCCACGTGCAGGCCCAACTGGCCAAGTTCGCGCGCCAGTTCGGCGGTTTTCTGGTTGGGAATGTCGATGAAGATGAGATTCTGCGCGACGGTGGTGCGCAGCGACCCGCTGCCGTAGCGCTCGGCCAGGTCCGCCGCCGCTTCCAACTGCTCACCGCTGAGCCGCCCGCGCAGCACCGAGGCGCCCACGTAGCTCAAACCCTTCTGGCGCTGCGGATGAATGCCCGCATGGTCGCGGAATACGTCGTCGGGCACATTCTCCGGCGCGCCGGGCAGCAGCTTGAAGTCCAGCCGCGACTGCAATTCCGCGAGAAACTTCTCCGCCGTCCAGCCTTCCTTGAGGAAGAGATATTTCATGCGCGCGCGCTCGCGGCTCTCGCGCAGGCCCTGCTGCTCGCGGAAGATTTCTGCCGCGGCGCGCACCACGCGCACCACGTGCTCCGGCAGGAGGAACACATCCAGGCGCGTGGCCAGATGCGGTTCTCTCGACAGCCCTCCGCCCACGCGCAGTGAGAAGCCCACCTGGCCATTCAGCTTTGTCGCCGTCAGCGCAATGTCGTTGATCTCCGGGTGTGAACACCAGGATGGGCAGCCGGTCACGGAGATTTTGAATTTGCGCGGCAGGTTATAAAACTCCGGATGTGCCGTCAGCAGTTCGGCAATCTCAAGGGCGAGCCGCGAGCCGTCGATCAGCTCGTCGGCCGCAACTCCGGCCAGCGGGCAACCTGTCACGTTGCGCACCACGTCGCCGCAGGTTCCCTTGGGCGAGAGGCCGATGGCGATGAGAGCGTCTACCACTTCAGGCAGCGATTCGATGGTGAGCCAGTGAAGCTGGATGGCCTGGCGGACGGTGATATCGGCCAGGTTGCGCGCATACTTCCGCGTGAGGCCGCCGATGGCGCGAAGCTGTTTGGCCGTCAGAATTCCGTTGGGAACCCCGATGCGCATCATAAAGTAGTCCGAGGTCACGCCCTCGCCGCCCTTGCCGCCGGTGGCGCCCACGCCGTCGCCCTGGGTGTAGATGCCCCACCATTTGAAGTACAGCGAGGCCCACTCCGGCAACACGCTGGAACGGCCCTGGCGGGCAAAGGCGCGGACCTCGTCAAAGGCTTCCCATGGGTTCTTTTCGCGCTTCAGGCGTTCGGCGCGCTGGGCCTTGGTCTCTTTTACTTCAACTGGTTGTGTCATTTTTCCCTTTTCTTCGGAAATGGAAAGCCCGCGGCAGCTAGGCTGTGTCGCGGGCTTTTGGAAACCATGGATTTCAATCGGACTCGTCAGACCCAGGTCACCTGCGCGCGTGCGGCAGTGTACAGCAGCGACAACAGGGCTTCAATTCCATGGCTAGATGATAGCTGTGAAAATGGCGAAATAGCAAATATTCCTTTGCGCATCCGCCTCCGGGCGCGCCGGCGCCGATCGTCCAACTTCACAGGTGTATGCTTGCCTCGCGACAATAGACTAGCGGGAAGGAGACACGTATGGATCGTCGAAATTTTCTAGCCGGCAGCGCCAGCGCAGCCGTGACTGCCTCATGGGGGCAGGGGCGCAACGGGATGCGGGGACTCATCGCCGGGGCCGTACCGGCCCTGGAAACTCCGGCCGGTTTCAGCGCCGCGGTCAGCCACCATCGCTTCGGCGTCAATTACACGCCTTCGCATAACTGGTGGTTCTGCTGGAACGACTGGAACGCGGACTTCATCAAACGGGATCTGGACGCCATCTCCGCGTTGGGCGCCGATCATCTGCGGCTGATGCTTATCTGGCCTTTTTTCCAGCCCAACCTGAGCTGGGTGAGCCCGGCGCACCTCGACCGCCTGAGCCAGATCCTCACCTTGATGGCGGAGCACAACCTGGATGCGGTGATTACGGTTTTTACCGGCCAGCTGAGCGGCTGGTATTTTCTGCCGCCCTTCAACAAGCCTGACCCGGCGCTCTACACCGACGCCACACTCTGGAAGGCGGAGGAGTTGATGGTCCGCGAACTGGCGCGCGTCATGAATGCGCACCGCAACATCATTGGATTCGACTTCGGCAACGAGATGAATACCTGCTGGAAGTCGGAGACCTCTGTCGGCGATGCCTGGATGGCGAAGATGTTCACGCTGATGAACTCCGCGTATCCGGGCGGGATCCACGTCAACGGAGTGGATCATCGTCCCTGGTTCGATCCGACGACTTTTTCCGCGCGCGCGCTGGCCTCGAATCCCTTTCCGGTGGTGCACGCTTACCCTCCCTTTACTCATGCGCTCAAGTATGGAGGCCCCATGGACCCGCCCAGCACAAAGCTGCTTGCGATCATGGCGGCGCTGGCCCGGTCGTATGCAGGCGACGCGCAAAAGCCGATCTGGGTTGGGGAATTCAACACCTGCATTGTGGCGCTGACGGAGAAGGAACAGGCGGAATGGCTGGAGACCGCAGTGACCGCCGGCATTGAATCCGGTATCAGCTGGTTTACGTATTGGGATACCCACGACCTGGACCGCAAGTTCACGTTCAACCCGATTGAATACACGCTCGGCCTGCTCACCAACGATGGAAAGATGAAAGAGCGGGGAAGAGTCTTCAAGCGCATCGCCGATGCGTACCGCGGCAAGCCGGTGAAATTTCCTACCGTAGCTCCGCCCCCGCCGCCGGCGGTGCAGAACATGGATAACACCTGGAAATGGCTGCTGGATTACCTGGAATGGAAGCCGAAGAGCGTGTAAGCATGCATAGGAGCCGTGCAGCTCATCGGTGAGCTGCACGGCTCCGCCGCCCTGATTTGGATATGCCATTTCTGCTGCGAGCGTGCGAAGAAGATGGGCGCTCCAGAGGCGCCGTCCCTACGGGACTCCTAATCCATTGTTTGACGCCAACCCCACCCCACGCTGAAGCGCGGGGCTAACAAACCCCACGCTGAAGCGCGGGGCTAACAAACCCCACGCTGAAGCGCGGGGCTAACAAACACTGCGCTTACAGCGCGGGGCGACTGGGTTTCTGACTGCGCTAGGCGATTGGATACTGACTGCGCTAGGCGATTGGTTACTGACTGCGCTAGGCGACTGGTTTCTTCGAGCATGGAGATATTAGGCACAGGCCCCTTTGAGGAGCCACCAACCCTAAAGCCTTCGGCTCTGCCGGAGGAAATTTATTCTGCCCGCAGTTCCGCCAGAATCCGTTCCACCGCAACCGCGGCGGCCTTCTCGCCATCCGCGGACAGGCTCATCCGGATGGGCTGATGGGGATCGATGGTGATGGCGTAGAGAACGATTTCGTGGTTGCCGCCCTGGATGTAAAACACGTCCAGCAGGTCTTTCATGCCGACATCGTGGGCGGTGAGCGTGGGCGGGTAGTCGCGCGCAAAGCGAGGCTCCACGCGGCTGACCGTGCCCAGGGGATTGCCGTCGGCGGCCGCGTCCACCAGGATGATGCGGCCGGCGTTCTCCAGCGGCTCCAGCAGCGTGAAGCCGCCGGTGCCGCCGTCAAGGCACTCCACACCGGCCGGCAGTGTGTGTGTTACCAGCGCCCTCACTACGTACACGCCGATGCCTTCATCGCCCATGAGGACGTTGCCCAGCCCCAGCACCAGCGTTTTGCCGTTTCCAGCAGTCTCCGCGCTATTTGCCACGCTTCTCCCGATCGAACTTCCATCCGCCAATGATCGAGGATACCGTACCGCGGCCCTCGATGTAGTCGTGATAGAAAGCAAGATACACGTGGACGATGACAAACGTGACAAAGAACCACAGGAACAGGTGATGCCAGAAGCGCACGCCGAATTCGCCGCCCATCAGCGGAACGATCCAGGTGAACATCCGCGGCAGCCACGAACTGCTCATACTGGAGTAGAGCGCGAAGCCGGTGATGGTCTGGAAGGCAAAGGCCAGGAAGGTGCCGAAGTAGATCACGCCTGCCAGAGCGTTGTGTCCTTTGGAGATGGGCCCGTGCGGCTTGAGTTCAAGCACGTCGGCCTTGATGACATCGACGATCTCCTGCTGTTGCCACTTCTTGAGAGGGAAGAAGGCGTCCCAGTGGGAGTACTTGTTGCCGACGAAGCCCCAGTAGAGCCGCGCCAGGAAGTTGAACACGTAAATAAATGCGGCCAGGAAGTGGATGAACCGCACCCAGCCGAACCAGTACTGCTGGTAGGCCTCCGCCGCATAGTACATGCGAATGGGAGACCCGATCATGTAGCCGGTGACGCACAGCGCCACCAGCGCCACCGCGTTGATCCAGTGGTAGACGCGGACCGGCAGTTCCCACACGTAGATCCGCCGATACTCCACCGGTGGATTGCCATTCGCCGTAATCGCATTGCCTGCGCTAACGCTCGCAGCAGTGTTTGGATCGCTCATAGCCGTCACTCGAAGGAAACCTGGTGAAGGTGCCGTCCCTGCGGATCGTACAGATGCACGGCGCAGGCCAGGCACGGGTCAAAGGAATGGATGGTGCGGATGATCTCGACCGGCTGCTCGAGGTTGGCCACCGGCGTGCCGATCAGCGAGGCTTCAAACGACGAGCGCTGCTGCCTGGCGTCGCGCGGCGAGCCGTTCCAGGTGGTCGGCACAACCAGTTGATAGTTCGCGATGGCGCCGTTGTGAATCTTGATGTAGTGCGCCAGCGCGCCGCGGGGAGCCTCGGTGAGGCCAACTCCCTCCGCATCCTTGGGCCAGCTCTTCGGTTCCCAGAACTCGCCGTTGAATGTGGAGACTTCGTTGATCTTTACCTGGTCCATCAACTGGCCGAAGAACTCCTTGAGCCAGCCCATGGCCAGCGCCGCATCCAGGCCGCGAGCCGCGGTGCGGCCCAGCGTGGAGAACAGCGCCGCTACCGGCACGTTGAGCTTGCCCAGCGTGTCCTTGACCAGATCCTGCACATCGGTGCGTCCGGAGGCATAAGCCACCAGCAGGCGCGACAGCGGGCCCACCTCCATGGCATTTTCTTTCCAGCGCGGAGTCTTGAGGAACGAATATTTCTGATGCCCCTCAAGCGACTCGAAGGGAGGCTTGGGTCCGGTGTAGTTCAGCTTGGTCTCGCCGTCCCAGGGATGGATGCCGGCGTTGTCTCCGCCCTCGTAGCTGTACCACGAGCTCGCAATGTATTCCTTGATCTCCTGCGAGTCGCGGGCGTTGACCGGGTGGACCGTGCTGAGGTCGCGGTTGAGCACCACGCCGCGCGGATACTTGAACGACTCCACCTGGCCGTACCCCTTGGTGGGGAACTCGCCATAGCTGAGGTAGTTGGTGAGACCGCCGCCCCACTTTGCCCAGTCCTTGTAGAAGCTGGCCACGGCCAGCAGGTCGGGAATGTAGACCTCGTTGACGAACTCATCGGCCTGGCTGATGAGCCGCGCGACCAGGTTGAGCCGCTCGGAGTTGATGGCGGCCACTTCGTTCATGTTGATGGAGCAGGGAACGCCGCCCACGAGGTAGTTCGGATGCGGATTTTTGCCGCCGAACACCGCGTGGATCTTGACGATCTCCTTCTGCCACTGCAGCGCATCGAGATAATGCGCCACGGCGATCAGGTTCACCTCCGGCGGCAGCTTGTAGGCCGGATGGCCCCAATAGCCGTTGGCGAAGATGCCCAGGCCGTTGGCCGCGAAGGTTTTGATCTTGTTCTGCACATCGGTGAAATACGCCGGTGTATTTTTGTCCCACTTGGAGAACGATTGCGCCAGCTCCGCGGCCTTTTTGGGGTCGGCCTTGAGCGCGTTCACAATGTCCACCCAGTCCAGCGCGTGCAGGTGATAGAAGTGGATCACGTGATCCTGCACGTACTGCGTGGTCATCATGATGTTGCGGATGAGCTCGGCGGTCGGAGGCACACTGATGCCCAGAGCGCTCTCCACGGCGCGCACGCTGGTGAGAGCGTGCACGGTGGTACAGACGCCGCAGACGCGCTCGGTAATGGCCCAGGCGTCGCGGGGATCGCGGCCGATGAGGATCTTTTCCAGGCCGCGCACCATGGTGCCTGCGCTGAATGCGTCGGTGATGACGCCATTTTCCACCACTGCCTCAATGCGCAGGTGGCCTTCAATGCGAGTTACGGGATCAACGACGACGCGTGCCATAGTTTCTCACGACTCCTTTTGGTCTTCAGCGTGCACTTCCGCAATCACGCTGCGCTTGCGAATGTTGGTGACCACGGCGTGGGCCGCAACTCCGGCCAGCGTGGCTACTCCCACCACCGTGCCCACCGTATCGGCCGTGCTTTCGATGCCGAAGCCTGGGAACGACGCCAGATGCTGATAGAACGGACCGTTGTCCCAGAAGCCTTCTTCGCTGCATCCGATGCATCCGTGGCCCGACTGGATCGGGTAACTGGTGCCTTCATTCCACTTGACCACCGAGCAGGCGTTGTAGGTTACCGGTCCGCGGCAGCCCATCTTGTAAAGGCAATAGCCCTTGCGCGCGTTCTCGTCGTCAAAGGACTCGACAAACAGCCCGGCGTCGTAGTTGGGCCGGCGATAGCAGGTGTCGTGAACCCGGCGTCCGTAGAACTCCTTGGGCCGGCCCTGGCTGTCAAGATCGGGAACCTGACCGAGCACCAGCAGGTGGGTCACCACGGCCATCATCACGTCGGCAATCGGCGGGCATCCCGGCACGTTGACGACCGGCTTGTTGACCAGCTTGTGAATCGGCGTGGCGCCGGTCGGATTCGGCTTGGCCGCCTGAACGCAGCCGTTGGACGCGCAACTGCCCCACGCCACCACCGCCGCCGCATCCTTGGCCACGGTCTGCAGAATCGATTCCGCGGTCTTGCCGCCGATCATGCAGTAGACGCCGTCGGCTCCCGTGGGAACCGCGCCTTCCACCAGCACGATGTACTTGCCCTTGTTCTTTGTAATCGTGTCGGTGAGGCACTTTTCCGCCTGGAACCCCGAGGCCGCCATCAGCGTCTCAGAGTAGTTCAAATCCAGCACATCCAGCAGTACGTCCACCACGATGGGGTGCGACGCACGGATAAACGACTCGCTGCAGCAGGTGCACTCCTGGAAGTGCAGCCACACAACGGCCGGTTTTTCTTTCTTCTCGAAAGCCGAGACCACCTGGGCTGCGCCGGTTTGACCCAGGCCAGCCGCCGCTGCGGCCGCAGCGCAGAACTGTAGAAAGTCTCTGCGGCTGTAGCCCTTCTGCTCCATCGAATTCCAAATCGAAAGACCCATACCTACCTCGCTCCGTGTGCAGGTACCGGCAGGAACCCTGGGGGAGGAGGAGGAGAGGTTTGAAATGTCCCCCGGGGCTTCGCCGACTGACGTATGCGAAGCTACGCACCGGAAACAACAGGTCGCTGTGCGCTACGTCACATATGTGGGGAGGGCATTTTTTACGTTATGGGGGCTGTCCGATCAAGGTATGGGTCACACAATCCGGCCTGATTTAGCCTGCCCGTACCTGTTTAGGCGTCTGGAGTGTGGTGGTTGCAGCTAGTCTTTGGCGGCCGGAGGGGCGCTTTGGCGATTGGTTTTGGGGCAAGTGGAGGCTTCCAGGCAAATTCCCGAACACCATCGAAAATGGGTTCCAGATCACAAATTGCAGGTTTTCTATCTGCGTGAGCCGGTTGTGCAAACCTCCTTTATATGGAGATGAACCGGCTTTCCCGGGGTCCGGGGAGCCGGGTTGTCAGGGGAGGGCTGGCTCGAATGCCCGCGGCGCGGCAGATTCCAGGCAATTCTGCCGGCATCCCGGCGGCACTCTCCTATTGACATTCTGTAGGAAGGCGGTCAGACTCATATAGTCATTCGATAGGACTGGACACATGAGTTCCCAACAGACAAATCTGCTGCAAGGCACTCTGGACCTGCTCATTCTCAACGCGCTGGGCCCGGGAGAACTGCACGGCCTGGGCATTTCGCGGCGGATCGAGCAAATCACCCAGGGGACCTTCCAGGTAAAGCCCGGCTCGCTGTTTCCCGCCCTTTACCGCATGGAGGAAGCCGGCTGGCTCAGTTCGTTCTGGGGCGAATCGGAAAACCGCCGCCGCGCCAAGTTTTACCGTCTCACCAAGGCGGGGAAAAGCCAGCTTGAAGTGGAAACCGAGCAATGGACGCGGGTAGCCCTGGCCATGACCAACGCTTTGCGGGCCACGTAGGAGGGAGAACCCATGAAACTCTGGTCACGCGTTAAAAGCCTTTTGCGCAACCTGTTCCGCAAGCAGCAGGTTGAGAGCCAGCTTGACGACGAAGTGCGCGCCTACGTGGATTTGCTGACGGACGAGAAGATGGCTGCCGGTCTCTCCGCGGGCGAGGCGCGCCGTACCGCCCTGGCCGAGGCCGGCGGGGTGGAGCAGGTGAAGCAGGCGGTGCGCGATGGCCGCGCCGGGGCGCATCTGGAGCTTCTGTGGCAGGATGTGCGCTTTGGGATGAGGCAATTGCTGCGCAACCCAGGATTCACCCTCGCTGCAGTTGCCGCGCTGGCTCTGGGCATCGGCGCCAACACGGCCATTTTTACCGTGGTGAACGCGGTGCTGCTGAAGCCGCTGACGTATCCCAATGCCGATCGCATTGTGGAGTTTCTGAGCACCTCGCCCAGTGGCAGCATCAACTGGGCCACGATTCCCAAGTTTCACAACTGGCAGCAGCAGACCAGCGTCTTCAAGGAAGTGGCCGCGTACGATTGGACGGGCCCGGGCTTCAACATAGCCGGCGACAGGCCGGAGCAGATTCATGGAATCCATGTGACGGAGGGCTACTTCCGCGTCTTTGGCGCGCCAGTGATTCTGGGCCGAACCTTTACGCCGCAGGAAGATGCGCCGAACGGCGGCAAGGTGGTGGTGTTGAGCTACAGCCTGTGGCAGCGCAAGTTCGGCGGCAATCCGGCCGCAATCGGCAAGTCGCTGTTGTTGGGCAATGAACCGTATACGATCGTCGGCGTTCTGGGGAAGGAATTTGTGTCCGATCCGGAAGCGGATATCTGGCTGCCGTTTCAGTTCGAACCAGTCAGCGACAACATGAACTCCTTTTTCCAGGCCGCCGGACTGCTCAAGCCCGGGGTTACGCTGGCCGCGGCGAACACGCAACTGAAGGTGGCGGCAGCAGAGTTTCACCGCGCCTATCCGAAGGAAAGCCCGGGGCGGGGATTTGCCGTGGAGCCGCTGCGCGACAAGATTGTGGGGGCGGCGCGGCCGATGCTGCTGGTGCTGCTGGGCGCCTGCAGCCTGGTGCTGCTGATCGCCTGCGCCAACGTGGCCAATCTGCTGCTGGTGCGCGCCACCGGACGCAAGCGGGAGTTTGCCATTCGCGCCGCTCTCGGCGCAGGGCGCGCGCGGGTGATTCGTCAACTGCTGGTTGAAAGTGTCTTGCTGTCTTTGACCGGCGGCGTTGTTGGCCTGGCACTTGGCTTTGCCGGGGTGCGTATTTTGCTTGCCATGAGGCCTACGGGCCTGCCGCGCATTGGCGAAAACGGCTCCGCGGTAGGAGTCGATTGGCGCGTACTGGTTTTTACGCTTGCGGTTTCGCTGCTGACCGGTATTTTCTTCGGACTGTTTCCCGCCATCAGCGCCTCGCGCGCCGACCTGAACTCCGCCTTGAAGGAGAACGGGAACCGCTCCGGCACCGGATTACATCAGGGCAAGGCCCGCTCACTGCTGGTGATCAGCGAGGTGTCTCTGGCGCTGGTGCTGCTGATCGGCTCGGCACTTCTGATTCGCACATTTGTTGCCCTGCAGGCGGTCAGTCCCGGCTTTGACGGGCACAAGGTTCTGACGCTGGAGATGTCACTGACCGGAGATCGCTACCACAAGACGGCGGGAGTGGATCAGCTTGCGCGGGATGGCCGCATCCGCCTGAATGCCATTCCCGGAGTTGAGGGCTCGGCAGCGGCCTTCTGGCTGCCCATACGGGTTGATGACGGTCAAGGCTTCCAAATCGTGGGACGGCCGTTCGAGAAGGGCTGCTGCATCAGCAGTTGGATGAGCGTTTCGCCGGGCTACCTGAACATCTTCAAGATACCCATTCTGAGCGGGCGGGACTTGAATGACCACGATACGGCGGCTACGCACGGCGTGGTGCTGATCAACGAGGCCATGGCAAAAAAATACTGGCCCAAGGAAAACCCCGTAGGTCAACATATCCAAATCGGCAAGGGTATGGGTCCGTCGTACGACGAACCCGCGCGTGAGATTGTGGGCGTGGTAGGCGACACCCACAACAAAGGCCTGGGCCACCCTCCGAACCCGATGGTGATCGTTCCGCTGGCGCAGGTGACGGACAACTACACAATTTCGTACACCGACGTGCAGCCGCTGATCTGGGTGGTGCGCACGAGCGGCGACCCGCACCAGTCGATAGCGGCGGTAACGGAGCAACTGCGGCAGGCGAGTGGAGGGTTTCCGGTGGCGCGCGTGCGAAGCATGGACGAGGTGGTGGGGCGCTCCACGGCGAGCGACAGCTTCAATATGCTGCTGATGAGCATCTTCGGCGCAGTGGCGCTGGTATTGGCCGCCATCGGTATCTATGGCCTGATGGCCTACTCTGTCGAGCAACGCGCGCAGGAGATGGGCATCCGCATGGCTCTGGGGGCGGACCGCGCCACCATTCGCAGGCTCGTTGTCTGGCATGGCATGAGGCTGGCCTTCACCGGCGTCGCCTTGGGAATCGCCGCAGCCTTCGGGCTGACGCGGCTTATCGCCAACTTTCTGTTCGGCGTCAAGCCGTGGGATCCAGCGGTGTTCATCTGCGTACCGCTGATTCTTTCCGCCGTGGCTCTACTAGCCGTGTGGCTGCCCGCCATGCGCGCCTCCCGTGTCGAACCCATGCAGGCGTTGCGCGCAGAGTGATTTTGGAACAGGTTGCGCGGGAAGAGGCGCATGGAGAAAGCGCGGGAAGGAAGTAACTCATGCAGGGAATGGCAGGCATTCCTCTGGAATTTTTCTTAGTGGCCGAGGCCACCGGCAGGGAGAACCCATGAAACTCTGGTCACGCGTTAAAAGCCTTATGCGCAACCTGTTCCGCAAGCAGCAGGTTGAGAGCCAGCTTGACGACGAAGTGCGCGCCTCGGCTTTGGGGTTGATCCTGGGCTTATGCGCATGCGCCGGAGCGTTGCGGGCCATGCGCAGCGTGTTGTATGGAGTCGGCGTCTACGACACGTCCACGATCGTCGCCGTGGTTCTGGTGCCGGCGGCCGTCACCGCTATCGCCACCGCGGCGCCCACGCTGCGCATTGCCGGCATCGATCCCGCAAAGACGCTGCGCGAAGAATGAGGCTGGGCGAGTTTTCATCCTGCTCTTGAAACCCGCATAAAAAACGGTGATGGCCGAACGCATGTCCGGCCATCACCGTTTTTAATTTTGACTGCCGGGATTCTACCTGCCCCGGTAGCTGCCGCGGGCTCCCATTCCTCCGCGCGCTCCCATGGCATAGCCGTAGCCGCCCATCCGCGTGCCATACCCTCCTCGAACCATCATCCGCGGCGCAACCCTGGCTCCATAGCCATACGCCGGCCGGCCATACCCGTACCCGTATCCGTAGCCATACCCATAGCCCAGCACGCGCGGCGCAATCACCACGGGCGGCGCATACATCACCGGCGGAGGATAGGCCACCGGGGGCGCATAGGCCATGGCCGGCGGGGGCGCTTGCTGGTCCTGCGGCGGATACGGCTGCTGTGCATAGCCCATATCGGGCGCAGGTTGCTGGTCCTGGATCGGCGCGGGAGGCTGAGCGTACGCATCGCCGCCGCGCGGAACCAGACCGTAGGGATCGCGCTGCGGCGCCTGTGTTGTGGGAACGGCCAGGTCGTCCATTACTTTAAGCGTCAATCGTGTTTCTTCCTTCAAGGTGGGCCGCGGTCCGCGCATGGGCAGCATCAGCAGATCCACGGGCCAAAGCACGGGAATCGTCCACATGACCGTATCGCGCACCGCATGGCCTTTGCCCAGGATGCGTCCCTGGTTGTCTACCTTGTAGCCGGGCACATCCACGACCCGGGCATTGACCGGGACCACGGTGTCAGGCTCGATGACCATATGGTCGAACTTCAACTCCATCCAGCCTTTGCCCACAAAGTGGCCCGGGTCTTTGAAGTCCTCGAACCTGCCTACGAGATAACTGTTGTATGGAAGCACATTCCGCCCGTAACGTTCGGTGTGCCCCACCTGGCAAAGAACCGGATCGCCAACCGCAGTGGTCCGGGACGAGAGTCTGGGTTCGGCCGTGGTGCATGAGATCAAGGAGCCGGCCGGGATGAGCCGTTCTCCTGAGTCCGCAAACAGCCGCGGCGTCAACAGAGCAGAGAGAAGCAAGAGCGAACTGAGTTTCATGGACAGCCTCCAGGTGCATAGCCTTCAGATTGAAACCATAGATTCCCCTGGACACCGGTTTTGAGCACGCCGGCGTCCAGGGGGTGAGGCACAGTTAACTGGGCAAACACAGGGCTGAGGGGAATGTTGCGGCAGAACGAAATATATTTTCGGGATGCAGTTACGTTTGTTCGGAAACAGGAAACAGGGGGTTGGACTTGTGGGAGCTGACGACAGTTGCAGCGGCGCGGCGTACTTGCCGGCGGAGTTATTCTCTTACACTAAAAAGAGGAGGGGGCTATGAGCGATGGGCGCGAGGAGCGCGAAGAACTTGAGAAGCGCCGCGAGCTGGAAGAGCGCGAGGATCGCGAAGACCGCATCGACCACGATCGCAAAGATCAGTGGGAGCCGGAGCGGGACGACAGTTGAGCTGCCGCGGAGGATCTACCGGCAAATCTGAATTGATCCTCAGCGAGCAAGCAAATCCGCCTCAGTCGTGCGGAATCTCCAGAGCGCCGGTCAGGCTGGACACCCGCTCGACTCCATGGCTGCGGCACCAGGATTCAAGCCCCTTGGCCAGCCGCTCGGCGGCGCGCGGATCGGCGTAGCTGGCTGTGCCGACCTGCACGGCGGTGGCGCCGGCCAGCAGGAATTCCACGGCATCTTCCGCGTTCACAATACCGCCCATGCCCAGAATGGGGATTTTCACAGCGTTTGCCGTTTCGTAAACCATGCGCAGCGCGATGGGCTTGATGGCCGGTCCGGACAGGCCGCCGGTCACGTTGGTGAGGCGCGGGCGGCGCGTTTCCACGTCGATGGCCATGGCCAGGAATGTATTGGTCAGGCTTACGGCGTCAGCGCCGGCGTCGGCGGCGATGCGGGCCATGTGCGCGATGGAGGTTACGTTGGGCGAGAGCTTGACGATGAGCGGCCGCTCGGATGCCGCCTTGGCCCGGCTGACCAGGTACTCCAGCGAGCCGGAATCGGAGCCGAAAGCCATGCCGCCGGCATGGACATTGGGGCAGGAGACATTCAGCTCATAGGCGGCGATGCCCTCGGCATGATTGAGCCGCTCGATGACCTGAATGTACTCGCCCACCGTGTAGCCGAAGACGTTGACGATGACCTGGCAGCGCGGATAGCGCTTCATGGGCGGCAGTTTTTGCTTCAGATACTCTTCGACGCCGATATTCTGCAGCCCGATGGCATTGAGCATGCCCGCGGCGGTTTGCACAATGCGCGGGGCGGCGTGGCCGGCCATGGGCTCGAGCGAGATGCCCTTGGTGACGAACCCGCCAACGCGCTCCAGCGAGACGATCTCTTCAAATTCGATGCCGTAGCCAAAGGTGCCGCTGGCGGCAATGACCGGATTGACCAGTTCCAGTCCGGCCAGCCGGACTTTCATGTCGGGTTTCACGCGCGGCAATCTTTCTTTTCGGCCGAATGGGCCATGGATTTTGCTACTGTTCGTTGCCGGACAGGGCTGGCTTGATCGCCTTCAGCGCTTCAGTCAGCACGCGCCCCACCGCGGCCGACGGCTGATTGACGCCGGCCAGCGAGGCCAGCGTGGCCGCCAGATCGACCGGAGCCACACGTTCATGATACTCGCCCGGCACAAACGGGGCTCCGTAAAAGGCCAGCGGCACATGCCGGTCGTAGGACCAGGGGCTGAAGTGATTGGTGCCCGCAAATTGCCCGGTTCCTGCCATCTGGTAGGCGTCCAGCACCATCATCACGGACCAGTTCCCATGCTCGGTGTAACTGTGCGCCAGCTCGCGGCCCCACTCCGACGGGGGCAACTGTCCGCTGGCCAGTTGGAGCCGCGTGTACACATGCTCCACATGAGGCGCGGGGGCAAGACGGTGCTGAACCGGCTGTACGGCCGTGGGTGGAATCGTAGTGAGGAACGGCGGCGGGGCCGGGTCCTGGCCGGCCACTGCCGCAGGCAGCAACCCGGCGACTTCGTCCTCGGCGGTCTTTTCGTCCATGCCCGCCTTCTTGAATGCCCGCTTGTCCAGAACGATGTACGGCAAGTCGGGTTCGGGCAACAGGTAATCCACATGCTGGCCGTGTGAATGGAGCTTGTTCAACTCCTTGTTCAGCGTGTCGTAAACCTTGTCCATGTCCACGGCCACGGCGTGAATGCCGAGCTTGGCTGCTTCGCCGGGAACCGGCGCCACACCATGGTCGGCGGTCAGCGCCATCCAGACGTTGTTGAGTCCGATGGTCTGGTCCAGCCAGGAGTTGAATCCATCCAGATCGCGGTCCAGGCTCAGAATCATCTGCTCCTCGGAGTCCGAGTCGGGGCCGAACTGGTGGCCCTGGATGTCGTTGGGCGAAAGCGATATGACGACCAGATCTGTTACGCCGCGCTGGCCGAGGTGCTCGCCCGTAATCAGCGCCTTGGCGAAGTCCAGTTCGTAGCGGTTGGCGGCCGGGGTGCGGCCCACCAGGTCGAAGAATTGCGTGGTGCCTTCCGCATTGGCTTCGCGTGCGGCCTGGGCAATGCGGCCGCTGGCGTTGAAGGCGTGCGCCCACTCCGGCAAGTGCTCCATGTAATAGGTGGAGGTGGTGAACTGGCCGCTCAAGGTGTCGATCCAGAAGGCGCCATTGGCGGACTGGCCGGTGGGCAGAATCGCGGCGCGGTCCTTGAGAGAGACACCGTAGACACGGGAGCGGCCCTGGGTGGCCAGCCGCAACTCATCGCCCAGCGTGGTGGCGCGCAGATTCAGAGGCGAGGCGCCTAAGACAAATTTGGCGGCGTAGCTGGGAGCGCCGGGCAGATTGGCGGGGATGGAGTCATGCGGCAGATCGACCAGTTGGTAGCGCTCGTCCTCAACCGAACTCACCTTGACATCGAAGGAGCGGGAGGCGTCCCAGAACTCGTTGGAATCGATGCCGTGGCCGTCCGAGTAAGCCCCCGTTCCGATGGTTGCGTGGCCCGGAGCGGTCTTGGTGTTGGCGTAGTCGTAATAGCAATCGGTGAACCATGCGCCCTGGTCCATGAAGAGACGGAAGCCGCGCCCTTTGAACTCGCTGCGATCGCGGCTCAGGTAGTCGCCGCGAAACTGGTCGATGATGACAACGACGATGAGCTTGGGCCGGCCGGCATAGACCTGGGCCGGCAGAGCAGCCGGAAGAATGAGGGCAAGCAGGAAAACAGCGTACGCGCAGATTTGTGCGGAAGAGAATCGTGAATGCGATGGCATGAAACGATTTTATCGAACCGATGGTTACAGTTTGTTGTATGGAATGGATTTGGCTGCATTTTCAGCCTGCCGCACCCTGAAAAAACAACGGGCGGCCTGCTGGAGGCCGCCCTCTGTTTACAGGATGGGGATGGATTAGACGGTAACCGTGTCCTGGGTGCTGATTTTGACCGGGGTCAGCCAGCCAAAGCGATCCGGCTTGAGCCCGTTGGCGATGCCGAAAAATTCATCGGCAATCTTCCTGGTAATTTCGCCGGGCTTGCCGTCACCCACCAGGATGCGGTCCACCGAGCGGATGGGCGCAACTTCAGCCGCGGTGCCGGTGAAGAAGACTTCGTCGGCGATGTAAAGCATCTCGCGCAGCAGGGACTGCTCGATGACCGTGAATCCCAGGTGGCGGGCAATGGTCAGGACGCTGTCGCGGGTGATGCCGGAGAGCGCGGAACTGGCCAGGGGCGGCGTGTAGAGGACGCCGTTGCGGACCACGAAGATGTTCTCGCCGGAGCCCTCGCTGACCAGGCCGTTCACATCCAGAGCGATGCCTTCCTGGTAGCCGTTGACTTCGGCTTCCATGTGGATGAGCTGGGAATTCATGTAGTTGGCGCCGGCCTTGGCGAGCGAAGGCAGGGTGTTGGGGGCCAGACGGCTCCAACTGGAAACGCACACATCCGCGCCGCCCTGGCCGGCGATGTACTTGCCCCAGGGGAAGTTGGCGATGTAGACCTCAACCGGCGAGCCCTTGGGGCTGACTCCGATTTCGCCATAGCCGCGGAGAATGATGGGGCGGATGTAGCAGGGCGAAACCTCATTGGCTTCAACCAAATCCACGACGCCGGCGCACAGCTCTTCCAGGGTGAAGGGCAGCTCCATGCGGTAGATTCTGGCCGAGTCCATCAGCCGCTGCATGTGTTCCGGCAGGCGGAATATGGCCGAGCCGTGTGGCTGTTTGTAACAGCGGACGCCCTCAAAAACACTTGAGCCGTAATGGATTACGTGGCTCATGACGTGGAGCGTGGCCTGCTCCCAGGGGATGAGATTGCCGTTGTGCCAGATTTTGGAAGTTTTTTGGATAGGCATGGGGATTGAACGCTCCTTCAGATGCACCGCTCGCGCATACCCATCAGGTTACCGCGAACCGGGGAACCCTGTCACGGGAGGCGGTGGGCAGGCGCCCCGGGGGTTCCCGGATTGACACTCCCGGGGGCGTTCGAGCCTTGACTTGTTCAGAGGCCTGTTAGACCGCCGCATCCGTGGCCGCGCCCACCTGAAGCGCCTGCCCGTAGATATCCAATAAAAGGCGAAGGTTGGCGTCGGGACGATAGAGAGCTTCATACGTCCGGCGCGCTTCAAGGCGCAGACCGCGCTCAAAACCGGCGTCAGAGGCGAGGCGGCGCACGGCCCCTGCCAGCGCGACGGCATTGCCCGGTTCCACCAGGAGGCCATTGCCGCCCTCCCTGATCAGTGTCTGTAACGATCCGATGCGGCTGGCAACGATGGGCAGTCCAGTGCCGAACGCCTCCGGCACCACCATGGGCAAGCCTTCATACCAAAGGGAAGGAATCAGCAGCACGCGCGCCTGCCGCATCAGTCGCCGCACTTCCGCGGGGTTTTGCTGGCCAAGGTACTCGAGTTTGCCGGGAATCCGGGCTTCTTCCATCCTTGCCTGCAGCGGTCCACTGCCGGCGATCTTCAACGGAATTCCCAAACCGCCGCCATGCAAAGCCGCACCGAGCAGCGCTTGAATTCCTTTTTCCTCGGAGAGCCTGCCGATGTAAAGCGCGTACCCTCCGGCGCCATCGCCCAGGCCGGGATCGGCGGCTGCGTTTGGCTTCACAACAATCTGTTCTTGCGGAATGTTCAACTCGGCGGTAAAGAGGCCGCGGGCGAACTCCGTCAGGGCGATGAAGCGGGTGACGCGGCGCGTCCAGGTTTGCCGCACGCGATGCGCGCCAATCATGGCGGCAATGGCCGCCGAACCAAGCCTGCTGTCCCGGTAGCAACCGTGGAGGATGGCGGGCCAAGGGAAGCCATGGCCCAGGCACTCGGTGCAAACCCTGCCTTGCCGGAACAGCAGGGCGTTGGCGCACATGAGGCGGTAGTTATGCAGGGTTTGCACCACGGGAACCCGCGCGCTGCGGCAGGCGTCGTACACGGAAGGCGTCAGCGCCGGAAAGAAATTATGCACATGAACGATATCCGGCTGGAATTGGCGGATGCGCTCGGCCACCCGTTTCCGCGCCGGGAGCGAATAGGGGACCAAGAGCGCTGTCTTGAGCTTCTGCGCGATGTCGCCAATCGCGTCATTATCTGCTTCCAGCAAGTCCACGGTTAAACCGGCCTCGCGCAGCATGGCAGTTTCCTGATGGACAACCGTGTCTTCACCGCCGGGAATCCGATAGCGATTATGCAGCAGCAGGACTCTCAATTTGGCTCCGTGGTAAGAGGATATCCTAGTGTTCCACCGGTTTTGCGGGCAATCGGGCAGTATGGGATAATCGGAGCATCGACGCGGCCATTTGACTCATCAGGCGCATTCGCCGGGTAATTTCTTCCAGATTCAACCACCTGCCGCTCATGCGCGCGAAACCAGGGCTTTTGCTCTTTCCGGTTTGTCTGGATAGCCATGCTGCGCCAGCCGCGCGAGTATTGCAGGTTGAAGCCAGTGCTCAACAGTAACACCGATCTGCCTGTTACTCATATCCAGCCGCTTGGCTGGAGCAGTGGCCCTCGCATTGTGGCCGAGTTAGATGGAACGCCGGAACGGGGAATGTAGATGAAGATCACGGTAGTTACACCGTCTTACAATCAGGGCAAATATCTTGAAGAGACAATCGAGAGTGTACTTAGCCAGGGCATTCCGGATCTTGAGTACATTGTCATGGATGGCGGATCGACAGACGAGTCGGTTGAGATCATCAAAAAATATTCCCGGCATCTAGCCTATTGGCAATCCGGAAAAGACGGCGGTCAAACCCGGGCCATCTGTGCCGGCTTTGAGCGGGCAACCGGGGAGATCCTATGCTGGATCAACTCCGACGACCGGTATGAACCCGGCGCTCTGGCACTGGCAGAAAGGGAGTTCGCGGCAGATTCCCGTCTGCAGCTTTTGTACGGCGATTACGTACTTTCGTATCCCGGGGGACGCGAGGTTCCCAAGCCGAAAATATCGTTCGATTTCAATATCTGCCTGCACGCGTATCTCATGATTCCCCAGCCGTCGTCTTTCTGGCGCGCTTCTTTGTATAAGCGTGTCGGCGGGCTCAATCCGGAATTCCAATACGCATTCGATTACGACTTCTTCCTGCGGGCGGGATACGCGCTGCGCAATGAGCCGGGAAGCATCAGGCATGTAAGGGAGTTTCTGTCGAAGTTTCGCGTACATGACGAAAGTAAGTCCGTCTCCCAGATCCCGCAATTCAAAGCCGAAATGAAGCGCATCAAGGAACCCTTCGGAAGAAGCAGTTATCGCCCCGTTCGCAAGATCCGGTCCTATTTCGAGTTGTCGCGCGCAGTTTGGCGCTTCTGGGCAGAGCGAAGGATTCTGGTTTACCGCAAAGAGCAAGGCAAGGCTTGATGGGCGATGCTACAAATTGACCCATTGTTGAATCATGGTATAGGCTGACCAGATAAGGCTGCAAAAAATAATACAGGGAAGATCGAAATCCAGAATCAAGCCCTGTGCAGTTAGGAAAGGGATCAAGCGAATGAGTTCAGATCTCAAATGCCTCATCAAGAAACTAATCGTGATCATGAAATATTGCCGCCTTCAACAGCCGGGAAAATCCGGCAGGGCCATCCGTGTTACAGGTTTGCTCCTGGCGCTTCCGCGGGTAGTAACAGCCTTGCGGCATTCGAAATCTCAATTGGGGCAGGATCTGTTTGCATTATGCGAAACGGGCTTCAAGAAAGATGGGTACTTTGTCGAGTTTGGAGCGACGAACGGCGTCAATTTGAGCAATTCCTGCCTTCTGGAAAAGCAATTCGGCTGGGCAGGCATTGTTGCCGAGCCCGCCCTGCGCTGGCACAAGGATTTGAAAAACAATCGAAAATGCCACATCGAAACAAATTGCGTTTGGAGCGAATCGAACTCGGTTCTGACATTTAACGAGACAGATTCAGGAGAATACTCGACGATCGAATCTTATAACTCTTCGGATGCTCATAATGAGAAGCGAAAGAGCGGCAAGACATATAGCATCAATACAATCTCACTGGAAGACATGCTCGACAAGTACAACGCTCCCCGGGAAATCGACTATCTCTCCATCGATACAGAGGGTAGCGAATATGAAATACTAAGCAATTTTAATTTCGATAAGTATAAGTTCATGACAATTACCTGCGAACATAACTTTACGCCGGACAGGGAGAGGATATTCTCGTTACTGACGGCCAATGGCTATGTGAGAAAGCTGGAGGAATGCTCGCGCTTCGACGATTGGTATGTAAGAGCCGTATAGGCTTCAGCCGATTTGTCTGCCCGGATTTACTTCGTACATGAGGCCTGCCTGCATTGAGCGGAGACATTCAAGACACGCGACCCAAACCAGCCGGCGCCATGAATGGAGCGGCAAGCGAAGGGTTCACGGAGGTACCTCCGTCAGACCGGCTGCAGGCGCAGCTCCGCGTCCGGATTGCTTCGTCAATCTTCAGCGAATTCAATGCCGTGGAGCTCGAATACGCGGCGATTTCAGGATATGCGGACTATCCCGACGCGATCTCGTCCGATTTGGATATAGTGGCCGGCAAGAGCGCTGTGGAACTCCTTCCTGCGCTGTTGCGGCAGGCCGCATCGCGCTGTGGGGCGCGCCTCATATCCAAACTGCGTTACCAGAATGGACAGACCTACATTTTTGCCTTGCAGCAGGGTGGCGAAGTGGCGAGCCTGTGGTGCGACACGACGACAGAATGCCGTGATGAGGACCGTATATGGGTCAGTTCGGAAGACTTTTTAGAGCATCGCCGCCTGGATAGCAGGGACTTTTACAAGGCTGAGCCGATTGCCTTGTTCCGTTACCATCTGATCAAGAAGGTCGCCAAGGGGAGTCTTTCAGATGTGCAGGGAAGCGAGCTTGCAAGCGTCTATGGCGAATGCAGCGCGGCAGCCGATACATATATGGAGCGCGTGTATTCCGTGCAAGCAGCCAGGCTGTTGAAAGCGGCGCTGGTTTCCGGGCAGTGGAGCGATGTGCAGGCGAACCTGCCCGCGCTGCGCCGCGAGTTATACGATCGCACGCCTCGTGCGAGTTTTCAATTACGAGCCATGTACCGTCTTAAGGAGGCGGCCCGGAAACTGTACAGGGTATGTGTTCCCACCGGAATCTGCGTCGCCATTCTGGGGCCGGATGGAAGCGGGAAGTCCAGTGTGATCGAGCAATACCTGACTGCGCTTGGGCCGGCATTCCGCAATACCGCATGTTTTCATCTGCGGCCCCGTCTGCTGCGTGGCTCGGCCGCGGGACAAGCGGTCAACACCGATCCTCATGGCCTGAAACCGCGCGGGGTGCTTGCGTCTGCGGTAAAGCTGCTGTACCTGTGGGCCGATTATGTGCTGGGGTATTACTTTTGTGTGCGGCCTCTGCTGATGCGGTCAACGCTTGTGGTTTTCGACCGCTATTATCAGGACTTGCTGGTGGATGCGCAGCGTTTTCGCTACGGTGGACCGAGATGGCTGGCACGCCTTGTGGGCAGGCTGATACCCATGCCGGACCTGCTGCTTGTACTGGATGCGCCGGCAGATGTGCTGCAAGCCAGGAAGCAGGAGGTTCCGGCGGCAGAATCCGCACGCCAGGCCAAGGCTTATCGAAATGTCGCCGAGGGCGCGGCTGTTCGCGGATGCGCTGCGCTGGTGGATGCGGCACGCCCCCTCGATCAGGTGGTGGATCAATGCACGGAGCGGACTCTGGACATTCTGGCGAAGCGCACCGCGAAACGGCTCCACCTTTATTGAGATGTTCGTTCCATGGATAGGGTTGCCGCCGTTTATATGACCAAAGTGCAATTGCGGGGCTGTTCTCTTCGTGTTAATATCCCGTTACAGATCGCGGCAACACTCAACATGGAGTCTTGCCAGTGGATAGTTCCGAACCAGTTGTGACCGGAGTACTCCCCGCATTCGATTCTAGTCATTACCTGTAAAGGACCGCTAAGTTAGCGGTTTGGTGCTAATTAAGATATGGAAAATCCAGAGATTACACGGTTCAGCATGTTAGGCGTGCAGGTAGCTGCGACTAACATGCAATCGGTTATCCGCATGGTCCATTCCTGGATCAAGCGTGGCGACAGGGGACGCATGGTGACCTTCAGCAACGTGCACATGCTGGTGGAGGGGACCAGGAATCCCAAATTTTTCAAACTATTGCAGAAGTCCGATCTGAATTGCCCGGACGGCATGCCGCTGGTGTGGTATGGCAGGAGCAAGACCGGCAAGAAGTTACAACGCGTGTGCGGACCCGAGTTTCTGCCTGCATTCTGCGCGGCGAGCGCGGATTTGAATCTTCGCCACTTCTTTTACGGAGGCGGCGATGGGGTCGCGATCAAGGCCGTTGAAGAACTTCAGCAACTGCATCCCGGAATTCAGATTGCGGGGACGTACACTCCGCCCTTCCGGCCGCTGACGCCCGAAGAAGATGAAGAGGTGGTTCGAACCATCAATGCGTCCAAGCCCGACGTGGTTTGGGTCAGCCTGGGCTGCCCGAAGCAGGAGATATGGATTGACGAGCACAGGAGCAAACTGGACGTGCCGGTGCTTCTGGCCGTGGGTTTAGCCGTGGATATTATGGCGGGCACCAAAACGCGCGCGCCGCAAGTTATGCGCGGCATGGGTCTGGAATGGTTTTACCGTCTTTGTCAGGAGCCGCGGCGGCTATGGAGCCGCTATCTTGTCTATAACAGCATTTTTGTCTATCAACTGGCGATCCTGTTAACGAACAAGCTATTTCTCAGAGAGAGAATCAACTTATAACTGGCGTATAACTTCCTGGTTTCTTGTAGCGTTTGTGCGTACAGGCCTTGTCTCTTCTCCAGCCAGGTTCGGGTTTTGTTTCCGGACCTGGCCGGAAGGGAAGCCATAGCAGAGGTGCAGCGGAATCGCACCGGCGCGCCGGCGCGATTCCACTCCTGGTTTTTAATTGGTCAACACAGCCCGATAGCGGACCTTGTTCTTTTTTACCTTCTCGATGGCTTCATTGGCCTTGGCCATGGGGAAGGACTCGGTTTGCGCCTTGACGCCGTGGCGCGCGGCTACGTCGAGCATCTCCCGGATGCGGTAGGGGCTGCCGGTGGGGTTGCCGCAGATGGAGCGCAGGCCGGAGATGAGTGAAAATGCGTTTACCGTGACCGGGGAGGGCGGAACACCCACAAAGCACAGAATGCCGGTGGGGCGCAGCGCCTGCATGAAGGTTCCCCAGTCCTGGTCGGCGTTTACGGTGCTCAGGATAAAGTCCTGTGTACCGGCGGCTTCTTTCAAAGCCTTGGATTCGCGGCTGTTGACGAAGTTGTGCGCGCCCAGTGCGCGGGCCTCGTCTTCTTTTGCGGCCGAAGTGGAAAAGGCGGTAACCTCCGCGCCGAAGACCCGGGCGAACTGAATGGCGATGTGCCCCAGGCCGCCGATGCCCACGATGCCGACCCGCGAAGAGGGGTTGATGCCGTGGGTGCGCAGGGGGTTATAGACCGTGATGCCTCCGCACAGCAGGGGCGCGGCGTGTTCGCTGTTGAGCGCTTCGGGGATGGGAATCACAAAGCGCGCATTGGCGCGGACCGAATCCGCATAGCCGCCATGGCGATGGACGCAGGTGCCTTCCGCCTCCGGGCAAAGATTTTCCATGCCGCGCATGCACCACTCGCAGATGCCGCAGGAGTTGGATTGCCAGCCCAGGCCCACGCGCTGGCCAATCTGGAAAGAACTCACTTGAGAACCGACAGCCGCAACCGCGCCGATAATCTCGTGGCCGGGAATGAACGGATACTGGCTGATTCCCCAGTCGTTCGAGATGAGGTGAAGATCGCTGTGGCAGATGCCGCAGTGGGTAATGGCGATCTCAACCTCTTGCGGACCTAATTTGCCCGGATCGTAGTGAAAGGGCAATAGTTCTGCCCCGGCTGCGTGTGCTGCAAGTCCTTGAATTTGGGCCATGATCGTTCTGGAATCCTCGCTTGGGGGTTGCTAAGGTGCAGGCTGGATCAACAACGGGCCGGAATGGTAAATGCCTGAAGTATTTCTTCGCCATTCCTAGTTTAAACCGCCGCCGGGTTCCATGCGCAGGTTGAGAACCTGGAAGCCGTTCAAAACTCCTCCGGCCGGGGCCTGCGCCGCAACTTCGGCAGACTCGCCATTCAGATTGACGTCCTGTGCGGCGCGCAGCGGTTCAAGTGCATTGGCGACTGAAAGCGGTAGACTTGCGAGCGTTTGGCCGTCCATTCCTGCCTGGGTTTCAGGCACCAGCAGGCTCACGTAAATGTTGTCCGCGGCGTGCTGGCGGCGAGCCTCGGCCAGCAGCGTGGTTAGATCGGCAGGGCGATTGTTCATGCGCGGCTGGTTGAGAGTCCGGTCCAGGGTGGCGGCGTCAGAGACCAGAAGGCGCAGGTTCCCTGAGCCGAGCCTGGCAGGCAAGTTGATGGGAATACGGATGTTACGCGCAGGCAGTTGCCAGGGGCGGATGGTCGCTTCCACCATGACCGTATCGCCGGCATGGACCTGGTCGCCTGAAACCAGGCGCGCGGCCACCAGTTCCACCTGCATGCGCCGCGGAATGGCCTGGACGTGGAGATCGACGGCGCGCACCACGCCCTGCCGTGCACCATTCGAGTAAAGCTGCGTGAAGCGCTGGCTGGTGAGCAAGGCGGTTTGAATGGGCGCTGCCAGGGCATCGCCGGCAGAAACCCACAGGTCGAGCGGGGAGGGCGCGTATCCGTCCAACTGGATGGCGCCGGTGAGGTGGTAGCTGGTATCCGCGGTACTTTCGTTACTTTCAAGCAGCGCATCGTAGAGCGTGACCATGACCGCCTGCGGGGTAAGGGACGGCAGGTCGAGGACCTCGACGTTGAGTTTTTGCTGGATTCCTGGTCCTTCAACGGATATGTGGACGGGAATCATGTGCGCCTTGAGGCCGAGGACGCCGCGAATGGCGGAGGCGCGGTCCTCAGTAAAAGCGCCGATTGGGTCGCCGGTGTTGATAATTTTGAAGGCGTTCAGCGGCGAGGCCAGGGTGGTGACGACCTCGGCAGTGGTCATGGGAAGAGAAACCGGCCCGGCCTGGAGGATGGGGTGGCCGCAGGCCAGCAGTTGCTTTGGATCGACGTAGGTCACCGTGCAGGTGGCCGCGATCTCCAGGTCGCCGCGCACCAGTTGCGCGCTGACCGCCGAACCCGGCACGACGGCGGCCGGCGCGGCGGAGGCAGGCTCATCGCCCGATTTCGAGGAGCCAGCCATGCCGCCGGCCATGACCATTTCCAGGCTGGTGCCCGCCATCTTCTGCTGCCACAACTGAATTGCTTCCGGCCGGAATCCGCTCATGACCAGCGGCGTCTCCATGGCCTGAAAGTTCATGCCGTCTGCGCCCTGGCCGGCTTCGGGACGGGAGAAGGGGACAGCGGATGCGGTTTGGGAGGCATCCAGGGGCAGGTCGCGCACCTCCAGCATTTGCTCGATGGGCGTAATGCCGGCGATGGGGTCCTTGCTGAACTGGCCTATGCGGTAGGAGAGCGAGCCCAGCAGCCGGTTGCCGATGTAAACCGGGCTGCCGCTCATGCCGGCCACCACGCCGGTGTACTCTGGCCGTGCGCCGTGGAGCTGGGCCAGGATCATGTCCTGTCCGGGTCCGCGCGCCCCGCGCAGCACACCCAGAATCTCAACTTGCATGGGAATGGGCTGAGTTCCCTCGAAGACCGTCCACGCGGTCGCGGTCATGCCGCGGCGCACTTCGCGCAGGGGGAAGAATCCACCGCTGGAGGGCGGCGGGCCGGCTGCATTGGCGATGTTTTGTCCCCAGAGCTGGGAAGGGAACAAGGCAGCCGGAAGCGCCATGCCCAGCGCGAGGACAAGCGCAGCCAGACGCGTTCTGGTTTCCTTCAGGCAGGTTTCCACGTCTATTAGAGTACAGCTTTTGTTGCTGCGGCTGGCTGCTGGACGCAAGCTGCCGGATGAATGCAAGCCAGGGTTGAGCGGGTTGCGTCCGGATGGGACGCCTGGCTGGCGGGAGCTGTTCCGGGCTGCAAGCCGGCACCTGTCTTTCAATTGCTCTTTTCCCGTATGCTGTTGTGCACAGAGGTTGTCATGAATACGCCGCGCCCATCCCTCCCCGCATCGCGCCGTGCTTCCGCGGCAGGTTTGCTTCTTGCCTTGTCCCTGATGGCTGCGCCGCTGATCCAGGCTCAAACTCAGCCGCAGGGCCAGCAGCCCCAGCAGCCGGACCAGGCGGCACCGGACTCGGGCGGTCCGGGCGCCGACTCCGGAGTGATTGTCCTGCCCAAAAAGAAGGAAGCGCCGGAGGAGGCGCCGCCGCCCGCCCTGGCCGCGCCCAGGATCAAGAACCCGGAGGGAATGGGCGATGTTTCCCTGCGCATCGATGTTCCCGAAGTCACCGTGGACGTGGGCGTGCTGGTGGAAAAGACCCACCAGTTTGTGCCTGGCCTCAAGCCTGACAACTTCCGCGTCTATGAGGACGGTGTGGAGCAGAAGGTCGTTGGTTTCAAGCGGGTTGAGGCGCCGATAACGGCGCTGTTGCTGTGCGAGTTTGCCGCCAACAGCTACAGCTTTATTTATGACATGCGCAATGCCGCCTTCGCCTTTGCCGAGCAGTTGCGCCCCCAGGACTACGTGGCCCTGATGACCTTCGATCTGCGCACGCGGATCGTCTCCGACTTTACCCAGGACAAGCGCCAGCTCCAGGCGGCCATCTATTCCCTGCAGATTCCCGATTTCAGAGAGACCGACGTCTTCGATGCGCTGTACGAGGGGATCGACCGGCTGGACCGCATCGAGGGGCGCAAGTACATCATTCTCATCGCATCCGGGCGCGACACCATGTCGAGGCTCAACTTCGACAAGATCTTGAAGCGGGTCAAGGACAGCAAGGACATCACCATCTTCACCGTCTCAACCGGCGGCTTCATGCGGGCGGTGACGGAAGGCCACGGCGGGTTTGGGGGGCAGATGCGGGAGATGGATTACCTGCAGGCCGACAACGAGATGAAGACCTTTGCCAGCGCTACCGGCGGATTGAGCTTCTTTCCGCGCTTTACCGGAGAGATGCCGGATATTTTCGGTCAAATCAACACCAGCATCCGCTCCAAGTATCAACTGGTGTACCACCCGATCAACGCCAAACAGGACGGCACATTCCGCAAGCTGCGCGTGGTGCTGGTGGACCCGGAAGGCCAGCCCTTGCGCATTCAGGACGAGAAGCACAAGCCGCTCAAATACGACATCATTGCCCGCGACGGCTATCGCGCCAAGCAGGAAGTGGAGTAGCCGGGCGGACAAGGCGCAAAGGCCTGCGGCGGGATGAAATCAGCCGCAGGCAGGCTGGCGCTTCCGCGGCTCGATCGCCGAACCTGTCCAGCGAAGTCCCTGCATTCCCGTGCTTTTCCATTGCCGGCAGCTTGTTCAGGTACGGCTGCGAGACCCGGCCCTCGCGCTCAAGGCCTGGTCCCGATGCGGAATGGATTCCTGCGAAGATTCCCACCGCACATATGCCTGTGACTCGTGTCACGATGCGGCCAAACATACGGAATCTAAGATGGATATCCGTAAGGCCCCTTTACTCACGAGACCGCGCTTCTTCACGGCCCCGCCGGCAACCGGGGACCCGCACAACTTTTCGAGGTGAAGAATGACTTTTGTTCCGGTAATGTTTTCGGTCTGGGGCGCGTTGCTTATTTTGTTTATCGCTCTCAAACTGTATGCAGCGAGACTGGCCCGCGACGAAGATGACCAGATCATGCTGAACGATTCGTCCAGCAACATGAAGACCGAACAGGCAGAAATCGTGGCAAGAGTCGGCAAGGTTGAGCCCTTGCAGCGCATTGCCCTGGCCCTGGTGGGCGTCATGACGGTTTTCATCATCGGCTACTACATTCTCGACATCATCCACCAGTTCAATTAAGCCGCAGTTTCCGGGCTTAAAAACAAAAGCACCCCAGCGCCGGATGTACGCCGCTGGGGTGTTTATTTTGTTTCCCCGGCGCCGGAAACCCATTGCCGGGTATTGATTTCAGCAGTTTACAGAGTTTGTGCCCTGTTGCCGGGGTGGAGGAAAAGACAACCTGTTCGAGCCTGGCAGAGGCCTGAAAGGGCAAAGCAGTCCTAGCCTATTGGCTGAGCTGGAGGTAAATGTCCCGGATGTAATAAACGATAACGATCACCGTCATCGCCCCGACCAGCCACATAAATACGCGCACGAGGGGCTCGATCTTCTTGACTTTTTCCACGATGGCAGCCTGTTCGTTCTTCACATTGTCGAACGAATCGTCCAGAATGACCTGATCATCCTCGTCGCGGGTCAAACGGCTGCGATACACAAAGAGGGCGGCCAGCAAAACGACCAGAACACCCCAGATCGTCCACATTACCGGAACAAATGTCATACACCACCTCCAAGCGAAACCCTTGCCCCCTATACAGGCGAGACCTTGAAAAGAACGTGGTCCCGCATGTAGCGAGTCCTTATGGTTGACCATCATAGCCCCGAAAGGGTGTTGTTGTGCGATTAATTTTCAGGTGTCATCTCTGTTGATATCCAGCCATTCCAGGCTCCCGGGAACCCCGCTGGCGGCGCGCCGCGCGGTTTGCGGGGAACGGCCAATCGCGCGACTTTTCGGCCCTGGGTTGCATCCAATGAGATGAAGTGGAGGCGGGGGCTTGTATCCCCTGCTGCTGAGCGGTAGAGTTGAGATATCGCAAGCAATTCACCACTTGGGAGAGAACATGGCCACAGCAACCACAACACCCGCACAGGAAACTGAAAAGAAAGCGCCCCTCCACCTCACTCCTCAGGCCATTGCCAAGGTGCGTGAGATCATGGCAACCCAGGATCCACTTCCCGCAGGGCTGCGCATCGGCGTCGTGGGCGGAGGCTGTTCCGGTTTCCAGTACTCGATGGCCTTCGAGAACCAGAGCGGCATGATGGACAAGGTGTTCAGCTTCGACGACTTGAAGGTGTTTGTGGACGCCACGTCGCTGATGTACCTGAACGGCTGCATTGTGGACTACGTGGAGACGCTGGAAGCGGCCGGCTTCAAGTTCGACAATCCCCAGGTGAAGTCGACCTGCGGCTGCGGTTCTTCGTTCAGCGTTTAAGATTCACCCGGTAAAGCCGGGCAGTTTACCAAAGCAGGGTTTGCACGAAAGGCCCGACCCCTTGAGGGTTCGGGCCTTTCTGCGTTTGCGTGCAAAAAACGAGAGGTTCTGTCTACTGCTGCGGCGTGGTGGGCGTACTGCCACCGATGCCGCTGCCGCCGAATCCCGAGCTGCCGCCAAATCCCGAGCCACTGCCGGTGCTGGTACCGCTGCCGATTCCGGCGCCGGTGCCGGAAGTGTTTCCGAATCCGGGACTGCCGCTGGTCTGCTGGCCGTTGACGTTGCTGCTGCCGCCCATCATCATCTGTTCCTGCAGCGGGTCCCAGGTGAACTCCCACTCGTTGTAGTGGTTTTTCTTTTTATAGACCAGGATGGATTGCTTGGGACTGGTGGGAGAGAAGCCGATGATGCCGCCGCCGCCAAAGCTCTGCCCGGTGAGGCCGCTGCCGGAGGTCGAGTTGCCGTTGGTGCCGGTGCCGGTGGATGTGCCGGTGGCCGTGGTGTCGGTTGAGTTCGTGAGGGAACTTGAACCGGAGAGCCCATTAGTAGTCGATGCGCCGTTGAGGCCGTTGCCGCCGGTGGGCCCGATGCCGGCCAGCGTGGAGCCGGACAGAGGCTTGCCAAAAAATCCCATGGCTGTGGGGGTTTTGTTCTGGCCGAAGCGGATGGGCTTCCACTCGTCCTTGCCGGTGGTGGGGTCGATGTATTTTTTGCGCAGGAAGCGTATGTTGTTGGTTTTGACCAGGGCGTCGACGTTGGGCGGATAGGAGCCGAACTTTTTGTAATACAGTTTGATGGCGCGGATGTACTGCTTGCCGCGCTGCATGGTCTCGACATCGCGGCTCCGCTGGATCGATTTCTTGATCAGGGGCGCGGCAACGGACATGGCGATGACCAGAACCGCCAGCATGAACATGACCGCCAGCAGCAGGTAGCCCGCTTCAGAGGGACGGCGGCGGATTGAAATGGGTTTCAACATCCAACTTCTAACTATAGCCTCGATGGCCGGGCTCTACTTGCGGAACCCGGTCTTCGCGGCAGGCTGAAAATACGTGTAAAAACCCCAAAAAGCGGCTTCTAATTCGCCTGCAAGGGCAGGGTTTGGGTGTTGTTATACGAGAGGTCGGTGACCTGTACGCTGCCCTGCTGGATGTTGCCTACCTTGTAGCGATGGTCGACAATCTGGCCGGTTCGCGCCAGGAAGACATCTTCTCCATGGACAAAGAAGGCCTGCAGGGACTTGTCATTGGCCCTGGTGTAGCCAAAGTATTTGAGGTCGATGGCCGGCGGCTTGGGAGGTCCGGGCGGCGCTTGCGGCAGGGCTTTTGCGGCTGCCAACTCAGCCCGCGCGCTCTTGGCGGGGGCTTCGATCGCCACCGGCGCGGATTCGGCGGAGAAGATATTTCTGCCGGTGCCGGCGTACTCCACATCCTCGCTCTGGGCCAGCTTGTCGAAGTGCAGCGTGGGGTCAAGGCCGGCGTTGGACAGCTTTTGCGCGTCCTGCCCGGCAGCCGCGTCGGCGCTTCCTGCCGCGGGAGGGGTATGCAATGTGGTGGCGGGGTTGTGAACCGCAGGCGGAGGAGGCGGCGTGGACGGGCCGGCAAACATGCCGTAGATCTGCCATCCGCCAAAACCGAGGATGAACGTAAACAGCACGGCGACCAGGATCACCTGGCCTTTTTTCTCTGTTCCCAGACGCAAGGCCATGGCTACATTCCCTCCTTGCCGGCAGAGTTGGTGGTGGCGGCAGTTTCACCCGGCTGGGGCGTGGGCGGCAACCCGCTGGCCGCGGCATCGGCCGGACGCAACCAGGTGGAAACGCGCAGCCGCAAATTGACCAGCCCGCCCTGCTGCCCGGTGAGAGCCATGGCGCGGATCACAAAAAAGATCTGATCGCGCTCCAGGCTGTTTACAAAGCGCATGATGGCGGGATAGTCGCCGCTGATGCCCGCATCCATGGAGATTTCAGTCAGGTCGGAGCCGGGCAACCCCTGCGTGTATTGCACGCGGGAGAGCCGTACGCCGGACTTCACTTGCAGCTCGCCAATGCGGGTTGCGATGGAGGAGTAGTTGGGCGGGACGCGTTTGCCATAGAAATCCCGCATCTGGGTGCGGGAGTCTTCAACGCGCTTGTCCAGGCCGCGCAGGGGAGCGGTCTGCAGTTCCAGCGCCGTCAGTTCAGTCTGCTTGCCGGCCAGTGCGTCAGTGGAACTGCCGTTGGTGGCGGCCCAGTCCATGCCGAAGCGGATGCCCAGCCCGATCACCAGCACCAGCAAGACGGCGAACCCGGCATAGTGCCAGGTGAGCGGGGAGGTCAGGCGTTCACGCCAAAAGGATTCCTTGCGTTCGCTCATAGCCTGCCTCCATTTCTCGGATTGGGTTTGGGACCGGGGGCTGGTGGCCGGGACACGCCCGTGTAGGGCAGACGGCCAGGACGATTGACGGATTGAGGAACCGGATGTTTCTCCAGGGGCACGTCTTTGGATTCCGCGGTTGCCGCAGCGGGCTTCTGCTCCGCGTTCTTATCGGCTTTGCGAACTTCCGGCGTGGCCGGGTTGTACTCGGCCAGCAGGTCGAAATTGACCCGGTTTGAAGCGCTGATGGGCTCCAGACGCTCATTGGGGCCTCCGCTGGTCTCGGCATTTTCACCAACGATGCGGGGCAGAATAAAGAACCGCGAGTGCTCGAGGTTCTTGACCAGATCAACAGCCCGGTCGCGGGGTCCGATGACGCGCAAATGGAGGGTGATATGGCCGTCCTTGGCGCGAACCGGCTCCAGGGTGGACACCTGTACGCCGCCCGGCAGCACGGTTTCCAGGTCTTCCATGGCCAGGGTCCAGGAGAAGGTTTTTTCACCGAAAAGCCGGTTGAGCTCGGCGATATGCACCAGCAGTTGCGCGTTGTCCGGCTGGCGCATCAGGTTCTGGTATCTCTGCTGCTCCTGGGTGACGCGGGCGATCTGGCCGTCGAGCGAGTGGTCGCGGGCGCGGGCTTGTTCGGCTTTCTGATGGAAGGCGTGCAGGCCCAGGCCCAGTCCGCAGGCAACGATGGCCAGCACCCCCATGGCGATGCGCAGGTGCTTGATGGCCGGACCCAGGTCAGCAAACGGGCGGGTGGCGAGATTGAGTGTGATTCTCATGCGCTTAACGAGCCCCCAGCAGCGCGCCGGTTACGCCGGCGACGCTGGCATTGCCGAGCGCCGTCACGGCTCCGGTCTCCGGCCGCGGCGCCAGGTCGACGACGGTCAATTCAGGATCGTCGATCCAGCGGGCGAATTCGCTGCCTTCAAAGTTGCCGGCATAATGCAATTTGAGCGCGCGGACGCCCAGTTTGTCTTCATAATAGGCTGCGGCCACGGCAATGCCGCGTTGAATTTCCTGCAGGCGCAGGACCGGCTCCTCAGGCAGGTCGAGGATGCGATAAAGCAGCAGGTCGTTGCCGTTGACGATGAGGGTGGTGAGCGCCAGGGAGCTTAGGTTGGCGGCCAGCACGGCCTCCATGGAATCGAGGGTTTCAAGCGAGGCCAGGCTGGAGGGCAGAACCGCTCCGGGCTCGTAGCCGGCAGCGCGGACCGCGGACTCATACTCGGCCAGAATGGGGCTGGGCAGCACGGAAGCCAGAACCTTGCACTCGTCTTTGCTCTGCGCCAGCACCTGGTAGCTGAGCCCGGCGTGTTCCACGTCGAAGGGAACCATCTTGCGCAGGCGGAAGCGCAGTACGGATAGGGCCTCAGCATCCTTGCCGGGGAGGGTATCGAAGTCCAACACAAAAACGCGGACCACCGTATCGGGCAACACCAGGGTCACCGAGCGGGTGCGCGGCGAAACCTGGCCGAGGGCCGAGCGGATGGCGTTGACAACGGCATCCGCCGCGTGCAGGTTGGGCTCGCCGATACCGGGCACAAGCGCGCCGGGCGGCAGCGGGACATAGGCGTAGACGGGCGGCTGGCCGGGGCCCGGCGATGCGGCCGCCAGCACGCCTTCCGGTGCAACCTCTAAGGCAACCGGTGGACGCGCACCGGGCTGGGAACCGAGTTTGGCTTTGCTCAGAATCGAATTCACTAGCGGGAAGCCTCAATAAACGTGACTTTGTTGATTTCTTTCAGCGTGGTCAGGCCGCGGCGGACCCGATCAAGCGCCGACTCGCGCAGAAAGCTCATGCCTTCCTTCTGAGCCAGCCTGCGAATTTCAGAGGTAGGTTTCTTTTCCAGAATGATTTCGCGGATGGAGTCGGTCAGGTCAAGCAACTCGTGAATCGCCGTCCGGCCGCGGTAGCCGGTGCCGCCGCACTCCATGCAGCCGGCGCCCTCGCGGAAGCCGAAGCCCTGCCACTCCGCGGGGTTCAGGCCGCTGGCCCGCAGGTCATCGTCGCTGTAGTAGACCGTGTGCGCGCAGAAGTCGCAATTGGTGCGCACCAGCCGCTGGGCCAGGATGCAGTTGAGCGCGGAGACGAAGTTGTAGACCTCGACGCCCATGTTGACAAAGCGGCCCAGCACGTCCACCACGTTGTTGGCGTGGACGGTGGTAAACACCAGGTGGCCGGTGAGCGCGGAGTTGATGGCGATCTGCGCCGTCTCGTTGTCGCGGATTTCGCCCACCAGGATCTTGTCCGGGTCGTGGCGCAGGATGGAGCGCAGTCCGCGGGCAAAGGTGAGGCCTTTTTTCTCGTTGACCGGAATCTGCGTGATGCCGCGAATCTGGTACTCCACCGGGTCTTCGATGGTGATGATCTTGTCCTCGTCGCTCTTGATCTCGTTCAGCGCGGCGTAGAGGGTGGTGGTTTTTCCGGAGCCGGTGGGGCCGGTGACCAGCACCATGCCGTAGGGCTCGCGAATGTAGCGGCGGAAGCGTTTCAGGTCGGCCTCGGCAAAACCCACCACGTCCAGAGTGAGGTTGTGGAACTTCTCGCTCATCGATTCCTTGTCCAGCACGCGGAGCACGGCGTTTTCGCCATGAATGGTGGGCATGATGGACACGCGGAAGTCGATCAGGCGCGTCTTGTAGCGGACCCGGAAGCGGCCGTCCTGGGGTACGCGGCGCTCGGCGATGTCCAGCTCGCTCATGATCTTGATGCGCGACAGGATGGTGGAGTGATGCTCGCGGGCGATGGGCGCCATGGCCGGCTGCAGCACGCCGTCGATGCGGTACTTGACCACCACGGAATCGTCGTTGGTTTCAATGTGAATATCGGAGGCGCGCCGTTCCAGCGCGGTGAAGATGGTGGTATCCACCAGCCGGATGATGGGGCTGATGTCCTCTTCGCTGGTCAGCTTCTCGATGGAGATGTTTTCGTCCTGATTGTCGTCGCCGGTGAGCACGTCGAAGGTCAGGCCCTCGCTGGCCTCGTCCAGCACGCGCTGCGACTGCTCGGTCTTCTTCAGCAGGTCGGTGATCTGCGAAAGCGTGGCCACGCGCGCAATAATGCGGCAGGCCAGCAGGCCGGCGATCTCGTCCAGCACCATCAGCCGCGAGGGGTCGCTGACCGCGATCACCAGCGCGTCCTGCTGCTGCTCGATGGGCACAAAGTTGTAGCGGAACATCAGTTCCACCGGAACCGTGCGCAGCAGGTCGTGCTGGATTTTGAAGTTCTTCAGGTCAACAAACTCGGCGTGATAGCGGCGCGCCATTTGTTCTGCCTGGGCGCGCTCGTCCGTACCGGCGGCCAGCGGGCCGGTGGGCAGCGGAAGCGTGATGAGATTTGCGTCAGACATGCCGGATTAACCTCCTCCTGCGCCGCCGGCCTGGCCCAGCGAGAAGATGGGCAGGTACAGCGAGATGAGAATGAAGACCACGACCACGCCCATGACGATGAGGATGGCGGGCTCGATCAGCGCCAGCGCAGCGGTCAGCGCGGTGGCCACGTCTTCCTCAAAGAATTCGGCCACCGAGTTGAGCATTTGCGGCAGAGCGCCGGTCTGTTCGCCGACGGTGATCATCTCCGACGCCAGATCGGGAAAGACGCCGGTCTGGGTCAGCGACTCGGCCAGGCTCTTGCCCTCGCGCACGGTGCCGATGGAGGAGAAGACCGCCCGGGAGACGCGCCGCGAAGAGATGGAGCGGGCCGCCGTCTCCAGCGACGGAATCAGCGGCAGGCCGCCGGTGAGCAGCGTGGAAAGGGTGCGCGCAAACAGCGCCACCTGATATTTCAGCCAGATGTTTCCAAACACCGGTAAACCCACGCGGACGCTGTCCACAAAGTCCCGGCCGCGCTCGGTAATGGAGAAGCGGTAACCTCCGGCGCCAACGCCCACCACAAACAGGAACAGCCAGAGGAAGTTGTGGTTGAGCCATTTGCCAAAGTCCATCAGGCCGACGGTCATGCCCGGCAGCTTGGAGCCCATCTGGTCATAAAGGACGGCAAACTGCGGCACCACGACGGCCAGCAGGAAGATCATCAGGCCGATGACCAGCGTCATCAGCAGCGCCGGATAGATGAGCGAGGCGGTGAGCTTTTTGCGGAAGGTGAGCGAGACTTTCTGGAAGCTGACGTAGCGCTCGAGCACCTCCTGCAGGTTTCCGGAGCGTTCTCCGGCCAGCAGGGTGGTGGTGTACATGATGGGAAATCCGGCTTGCGCCTCAAAGGCGGAGGAAAGCGCCTCGCCGGTCTTCACGCGGTTGGAAACATCGTCCAACTGGGCTGCGAACTGGGCGTTTTTCTGGATTTTGCCCAGCATCTGCAGCGAGCCCAGAATGGGCAACCCGGCGCGAACCAGGGTAAGGAACTGCTGATTGAAGATGAGAAACGGCTCGAGCTTGACCTTGCCGCGCTTGAGACCGCCAAATCCGCTCTTGGCGCGAATGGAGAAGACGTTGTAGCCGGCATGGGCAAAGCGGGCGCGCAACTCCTCGGCAGTAGCCGCCGAATGCACCTGTTCCTGCACGCGTCCGCGCTCATCGGCCAATTTGATGACGAACTCTGCCATGCTTCTCGCTCGCCGGTGGTTGGGACCGGCCTTTCCGGGGAAAATTTCTCAGGATTCAGGGTAGCAGCTTTGGCCCGCCTGACCTCGTAACGGATAGACGCGATAGGGAGATGGAACGCTCACGGGCCAACGTGCAAATCGCAGAGGTGTGTAATGCTCCGTAGAGACAGGAGGGAGGCGATATAGTGGGAAGTCCATGGGTGACCAATGCGATTTGTAACTGCTGCGATTCTGCTTCTGATGCTGCCGGGCAGCTTTAGCGCTCAAACCACGTCCACTCTTCAACTTTCAGACTACGTTGGCACCTATTCAGACGCCCCCGGCCATACGCTTGAAATCGTGGACGGCGACGGGCTTTTTGCGATTCAGGATGAATCCAAGTACAGGCTGCGGCCCTCGGGCGTGGATCAGTTCACCACCATCACCGGCCAGTCGATCCTGTTCCCCCGCGATGCAAAGGGCAAGGTGATCGGGTACGTACAAGATGGGAAGCTCCATCCCCGCGTATCCTCTGTTGTTACACCCGAGTCGGCTGCGCTGGCCTGGCCGCGGCCCGTTGGCCAGGACTCGCCTTCAGATTATCGCTACCATCCGCCCGCCGATCTGCGGGACGGAATAGCCGTGGGAGACATTGCGCGCTCCGATCTGGGTGTTGCGACGGCCGATGCCATTGTGCACGGCATTCTGGACGGCACCTACAAGGATGTGCACAGCGTCCTGCTTTATCAGCATGGAAAACTGGTGCTGGAGGAGTATTTCTACGGCTACAGCGTGCAGCGAACCCACCAGCTTCGCTCGGCCACCAAGTCGGTTGTCAGCACGCTTGCAGGGATTGCCATCGATCGGGGAGCCGTCCCCGGCGTCAGCGAACCGGTGCTGCCGCAGATGAGTTACAGCAGTTATGACCACCCGGACCCGCGCAAGGCGGCGATCACGCTTGGCAACTTCCTTTCCATGAGCTCGGGTCTGGACTGCAACGACCACAGCTCGAATTCCCCGGGCCGTGAAACGGTGATTGACGACCAGCCCGATTGGGTCAAGGCCACGCTGGATCTGCCCATGATCAACGACCCGGGAAGCAAGGCGTACTACTGCTCGGGCGGCGTTGCGGTGGTTGGCCGTCTGGTTGAGAACGCCATCCACATGCGGCTGCCCGACTTTGCGCAGGCAAACCTGTTTGGGCCGCTGGGAATCAAGCGCGCGGACTGGGTGTGGAACTACGACCTGACGAATGCCGACAAGGAATACGCTCAAATCCATCTGCGCCCCCGCGACATGCTCAAGCTGGGAATTCTCTTTGCGCAGGATGGCCGCTGGCACGGGCGCCAGGTGGTCTCTGCCGCATGGGCGCATGCGGCGCTCGCGGAACACAGCCATGTCGACAATGTCAGCTACGGCTATTTCTGGTGGCGTCCCTGGTTGAACGTCCAGACGCCCGAAGGCGCGCAACACGTTGACCTGGTCTCTGCGCAGGGGAACGGCGGACAGAAGATTTACCTGGCGCCGCAATACGATCTGGTGGCCGTGTTCACAGCGGGCGGCTACAACGCGGAGTCCACACCGCCCAATGCCATCATGGCGAAGATCATTTTGCCGGCATTAATGGCAGCTTACAGCCACAATCATGCGGCGTTGCCGGCGCATTGAACTGCGGCCGGCCCTGCCGGTCCTGTTCCATCCTTCTGCCTGCGCTGTATGCTGATTGCGTTCTGTTTTGTTGTTGCGGATGAAAGGGTAACCGGTGCAGGCAATGGATTTTGCGATGCAGGGACGGCGGGTTGGTGCGGGAATCGGCGGATGGGCTGTGCCCGGTCTTCGCCGCCACTGGCGTCTGGCCGGAGCCTTGCTGCTGGCGGCTGCTGCTGTGGGCGTACTGCTGCATACGGGCTTGCCCGGCAGCCGCTCGGCCGCGGTTGTAGTCCCTTATCCGCATGAGGTTGCGCAGGTCAGCTTTGCCGTGGCCGGCGATGTGATTCCGCATGAGCCGGTGCGCGCCGAAGCTGCCGCGGACGGGGAAGGCGCTGCCGGCTGGGCCGCATTGTTCTCGGACGTGAGCGACGTCTTCCGGGGCGTGGACTTCGGCTTCGTCAATATGGAGACGCCGGTGGCTCCGGCGCACTCGAAGGGGTCAAAGCCGTTCATGTTCGACGCGCCGGTGGCGCTGATCGATGGCTTGAAGGCCAGCGGCATCAAGATCGTCTCCTTCGCCAACAATCACGTCATGGATCAGGGTTGGCCCGGGTTTGCCGAAACGCGCGAACATCTGCGCGGCGAGGGAATGCTGTTTGCCGGATCGGGCGACACCGCAGCAGAGGGCTGGCAGCCGGTGATTACCGAGGCCCACGGCATCAAGGTTGGCTGGCTGGGGATGACGCGCTGGCTCAACGGCAACCGCAACCCCGACAAGGACGACCAGCCGCATGTGAACTTCTTCCCGTATCCGGGCGAGTCGGGCGGCGCGCCGGGGATGGATGAAGCGGGCGTGCTGGAGGCCGTGAAGCAGGCGCGCGCGCAGTGCGACCTGCTGGTGGTTTCCATTCACTGGGGCGTTGAGTATGCGCCCGCGCCCCGGCCGGAAGATGTGCAGACGGCGCACAAAATTCTGGACGCCGGGGCGTCGGTGATTGTGGGCCACCACCCGCATGTGCTGCAGCCGGTGGAGACCTATCTGACCGCCGACGGGCGCAATACCGTAATTTTTTATTCGCTGGGAAATTTTCTGTCGAACCAGTCGCGCACCTACGTGGACGATCTGATGCCGGACAAGGATGGCGACCCGCGCGATGCGCTGATCGGAATGTTTTCAGCCGTGCGCAAGGACTACGGCCCGGCCGGGGTGCGCGTTGAACTGGGCCATGTGGGGATTCTGCCGGTGTGGGGCGAGAACAACCGCAACCAGCTCGCCGCCGGGCGCACCAAGACCACGGTGATTCGCCCGGTGTTGATGGACCGCGAGATGCCGCGCCTGCAGGCGCAGTTGGACGAGTTGAACAAGATGAGCGCATCCGCGCCGCTCACGGCCGCGCAGAAGCAGCAGTTCATCGAGGTGACCAACCAACTGAAGCTGCTGGACGATCGCCGCCGGTTGCTGCTGGCGCGCACCGGCGATGAGTATCTGGCCGATCCGCCGAAGCTGCAGGCAAAGCCGTAGGCCGCCGCCATCGCAGGGCCTTTGAAAATTGCGAATCACCGGAATTGTGGAGGCCCAAATGGGGCTCAAGTCTGCGTGGTTGCAGGCTCCGCGCGTTCACTGGGCGCCGAGCCGATTGTGGTAGTTTAGGTACGGGAGTACTAGAAAGCCATGCCTTCAATTACGTCGTTTATCAAGCACCATTATCGTCATTTCAATGCCGCCGCGCTGGTGGATGCGGCCAATGCGTATAGCGCTCACCTGGACGGCGGCGGCAAGATGTTTGTCACTATCGGCGGCGCCATGAGCACCGCGGAACTGGGCCTTTCGCTGGCGGAGATGATCCGCCAGGACAAGATTCACGGCATCTGCTGCACCGGCGCCAATCTTGAAGAAGATGTCTTCAACCTGGTTGCCCACGATTTTTACGAACGCGTTCCGGGCTACCGCGATCTGACTCCCGCCGATGAAGCCAAGCTGCTGGCCCGCCACATGAACCGCGTTACCGACACCTGCATTCCGGAGATGGAAGCGATGCGGCGCATCGAGAACGAGGTGCTGAAGGAGTGGGTGCGCGCCGACCAGAAGGGCGAGCGCTTTTTCCCGCACCAGTTCATGTACAAGATTCTGCTCTCCGGCGACCTGAAGAAGTCCTACCAGATCGACCCGAAGAACAGTTGGCTGCTGGCCGCCGCGGAAAAGAACCTGCCTATTTTTGTCCCCGGCTGGGAAGACTCGACGCTGGGCAATATGTATGCCGGGCACTGCATCACAGGGGACGTGAAGAACGTTCACACCGTGCGCACCGGCATTGAGTACATGATGGAGCTGGCCGAGTGGTACACGGAAACCGCCTCCAAAACTCCGCTGGGCTTCTTCCAGATTGCGGGCGGCATCTCCGGGGACTTTCCCATTTGCGTGGTGCCTATGCTGCACCAGGATTTGCAGCGTCCGCATGTGCCGCTATGGGCTTATTTCTGCCAGATCTCGGACTCGACTACGAGTTACGGCTCCTACTCCGGCGCAGTGCCCAACGAGAAGATCACCTGGGGCAAGCTGGCCGAGGATACGCCCAAGTTCATCATTGAATCCGACGCCTCGATTGTTGCGCCGCTGATCTTTGCTTACGTACTGGGCTGGTAGTTCGGGCTTCTGCATCGTCCGCTCTAAAAACGCCATGCATTGCAAGTCCGGCTACAAGGACTTGCAATGCATGGCGTTTTTATCTTGCAGGAATATCGCAGCGTCAGTGCTTCTGGATCACAGAGAACGGTCCGGTTATCTCCGCTCCGTCACCGGCAAACGCTGCCTGAGTTAGTTCGGGCAGGCCGATGTTCCAGTCCGGCGAAGGAAGCTCCGGCATGGGCTTGGCCCGGAACAGCTTCTTGCACTGCGCCGCCGTCCACCGCGCCCAGGTCTTTGACTTCTTGCGCCGCGCGCTATCAGTCGAGATGCCCGTGCCCGCATACATCTGCCGGTAGAGTTTGGAGAGAAACATGAAGGCGATCCTGGCTCGTAATGTGGGCGTACATGCCGAACGCTGCCAGATCGCTCCCCAGTTATAGAACCGGTCCCACACCTTCTGTGTGCGCTCGCGAATCTCATCGGAACTCATGGAAGGATGCGGCGTAAACATCTTGGGCCGCACTTCGGTGGGAATGAGCCAGTACCGGGTAATCGGCACATCGCCCACCATGGTGGGATTCTGCGCCTGTTCCTTCTCCCAGCGCGTAAAGTCCACGGTGCCGGGAAACGGCGTCATCATGACGAACTGGGCGAACGTGACGCCGGCCTTGATCGCCATCTCCACGGTGGCATCGAAAGTGGAAGGCTTGTCGGTCGGCAGCCCGAAGATGAACGAGCCCAGCACATGCACGCCGTGCGCCTTGAATGTCTGCAACTGCTTGGCCAGCGCTTCGCCGGAGTAGTTCCAGTCTTTGTAGACGGCCTTGAGCCCCTCGGGCGTTACCGCTTCCACGCCCACGAGGGCCCCCTTGATATTGGCCTTGCGCATGGCGTCAAGAAACACGCCGTCCTCGCCCGCTTCCATGGTCATCTGGGTGTAGAACACCATGTCCCTGGGCAGCTTGGCCAACTCGTCCATCAGTTGGAAGCGCTCGTTGCGGATCGCCGTCAGCTCTTCGAGCTTGGCCGTGTTGTTTTGTTCGCGGGCCAGGCGCAGATCGGTAAACGTGACCGGATAGAAGTTGTCGTCGGCCAGCGCAATAAAGCGGAATCCCAGACGACGCAGCGCCACAATCTCATCGACCACGCTTTGGAACTTCCTCTGCCGGGGCTTTTGTCCATCGGTGCGCCACACGCTGCAAAAGGAACAGTGCTTGGGGCATCCGCGAATGGTCTGCACCGAGGCCCACATATATTTTTCAGGATTCATCAGATCCCAGCGCGCGGCCAGGAACTCGTCGCCATCAATCCGCCCGCCCTCGTAGATGCGTTCCGGCTTGCCTGCGAGGCAGTCGGTCACGGCTCTGCCCCAGGCCACATCGCCATCTCCGGTCACGACCGCGTGCGCATCGCCGCGTGCGAAAGCCTCCTCAGGAAACAGTGTGGCGTGAATGCCGCCATAGACCACCCATGCTCCGCGGCTGCGCGCCATTTTGCCAACGGCATAGCCGCGCAGGGCATTGCCGGTGTGCACGCTGATGCCCACAATGTCTCCGGGTTGAATCGACTCCGGCGTAATCTGCTCGAGGGATTCATCGACCAGAATCGGATCGCCCGCTGCGTGGGGCGTGGCTGCCGCCAACACAAATAACCATCGCGGTGTGATGACCGCGGTTCCAAAAGAATTGTCGCTCGGATTGACAAGATGAACGCTCAACGATTCCTACCTTTCCTCGTGCGAGTTCGGTGGCCTCAGAGAGCGTCTTCGTTTGCGATCGATTGCCGGACCGTTTCCAGCAAGATAACCGATCACGAATCTTCCCGCCGGACATTTTCAGATATGTTACGGACTTACCAGTGGCGCTGTGTGAGCTATATTGACCACATTTCGACCGGAATAGATTAAATCGTTGTCATTTTGAAGGATGGAGGATTTGTTGGTGTTCCGTTGGCAACGGACACCTCCCCATTTTCCGGCCCACACAATCATCTCATGCCGCAGTGCACTGGCCACGCAATCGGCTCCTGTATCCTGCTGTGGGACAATAATCGCACCGGAAAAACTCCGGAAAAGCGGCGCCGCACTCTATGTGCCGCATAGAAAAAATCGAGAAGGAAATCATGCAACGCAGAGACTTGTTGAAGATTGCGGGAGTGGGAATCACTGCGGCAGCCACACCGGTAGCAGCCGGTGCGCTGGATGCGCGCGCAGCCGCCGGCATGGGGCAGGCAGCAGGATGGTTGAGCGTGCGCCAGTTTGGCGCAAAGGGTGACGGCGCGGCCATCGACTCGCCGGCCATCAATCGCGCCATTGAAGCCGCGGCCGCGGCCGGCGGAGGCACGGTGCTGTTTCCCGCCGGAGTGTACCTGAGTTTTTCCATCCGCCTCAAGAGCAAGGTTGGCTTGTTCCTTGATCAGGGCGCGGTCCTTCTCGCCGCGCCTTCCGATGGCGTCACCGGCGGTTACGACGCAGCCGAGCCGCAGGGCGCATGGGAGCCTTATCAGGACTTTGGCCACAACCACTGGCACAACTCGCTGCTCTGGGGCGAGGATCTGGACGGCATTTCCATCACCGGTCCCGGCACGATCTGGGGCAAGGGCCTGGCCCGCAGTTCGAAGACCGAGCACGGAGTTGCCGACACCGGCCAATCGGGCATTGGCAACAAGACCATCGCGCTCAAGAACTGCCGCAACGTTCTGCTGCGCGATTTCAAAATCCTGCAGGGCGGTTGGTTTGGCATTCTCGCCACCGGCGTGGACAACCTCACCATCGACAACCTGCTCATCGATACCAACCGCGATGGCATGGACATCGATTGCTGCCGCAACGTCCATGTCTCCAACTGCACCGTCAACTCGCCCTATGACGACGGCATCTGCCCCAAGAGTTCCTTTGCGCTGGGCTATGCGCGGGCCACGGAGAACGTCACCATCAGCAACTGCTACGTCACCGGCGGTTACATCGTGGGCTCAGTGATTGACGGCACCTGGAAGCCGCTCACCGAGCGCCGCGTCACCACCGGCCGCATCAAGATGGGCACGGAATCCAATGGCGGCTTCCGCAACATTACCATCTCGAATTGCGTCTTTGAAAGCTGCCAGGGCTTTGCCATTGAGACCGAGGACGGCGCGCTGGTTGAGGACATCACCTTCACCGGCATCACCATGCGCGACATCCGCTCTGCTCCCATGTTTCTGCGCCTAGGGACGCGCATGAGAGGGCCGAGCGATGCCAAGCCCGGCGTGCTGCGCCGCGTCATCCTCAGCAACATTACCAGCTCCGGCTCGTCGCAGTTGCCTTCCATTCTCAGCGGCGTGCCCGGCCACTCAATTGAAGACATCAAGATCAGCGATGTGTTTCTGGAGCAGGTGGGCGGCGGCACGGCGGAGATGGCAGCCCTAGAGCCCCCGGAGAAGGCCGATGCTTATCCTGACCCGCACATGTTCGGCGATCTGCCCGCCACCGGCTTCTTCGCGCGCCACGTGCGCAACCTGGAGATGACGAACGTCGAAATTGTTACGCGCGCCGCAGACGCCCGTCCGGCCTTCTGGCTTCAGGATGTCGAAGGGGCTGACTTTTTCCGCGTGCGCGTGCCGCAAGGCGCGGCGCCAGCGTTCGATCTCCGCCAGGTCAAGGAGTTTCGCAGCTTTGGCAGCCGCCGGCTCGCCGATCTGTCTCTGGACACCGTGGACCAGCGCAAAGTGTAGGGATATCCGGGCGCCGGGCCGGCGGCGGGTGCAGCATCAAATCCGTATCCAGCCCGGCACCATGAAATGCTTGTCGCGGAAAAGAGACAGGCACACCCGCACTGTCTCGACATCCAACAGGGTCCCAGCATCTTTTTCAATCTGCTGCAACACCAGGTGCAGCTTGATGCCCGGCCGATAGGGCCGGTACGATGCCATGGCCTCAACGATGTCCGCCACTGCCAGGACCTTGGCTTCGGGCAGAATTTCATTCGCCTTCAATCCCCGGGGATAGCCTGTGCCGTCCATCTTCTCGTGATGCTGGCGCACGATCTCCGCGATGGGCCAGACAAACGGAATGTCTTTCAGAATGGTATAGCCGGTCTCAGCATGCTGGTTGATCATGGCCTTCTCTGCCGCGTTGAGCTGGCCAGGCTTGGTCAGAATTTCAGCGGGGATGGAAATCTTGCCGATATCGTGAACCTGCGCCGCCACCCGCAATCCATGCAAACGTCCCTCTGTCCAGCCCATCTCCCTGCCGATGGCGACCGCGATCTCTGCCACACGGTTTTGGTGACCCGCGGTATAGGGATCGCGCATCTCCATCGCCAGCACGATGGGCGCCACCATCGCGCTCAAGGCCTCGGTCAATTGCAGTTCCACCCTGGCCGTGCGTTCCTGCTCGGCCTCTAGTTGCTGCTCCTTTTCGATCGCGCGCATGCCGTGGCCAATCTGCTCGGCCAGGTGCTGGAACACGTCGATCGCTACCGGCTCAAATGCGTTGGGGTGGGAGGCGTAAACCACCAATGCGCCGCGCTGACCGCCGTTCGTGTCGAAGTAAATTGATGCGCTGGAACGTATTCCGTATTGGCGCGCCAGGGCCAGCCACGGCCTGAAGACCGCGGAGAGTTCTGTGTCCTCCACCAGATGCACCTGGTGGGTACGTATGCAGATGCCCGTGGGCCCTCGGCCGTTTGGCTCATCTTCCGACCAGCTCAACCGCAAGCCTTCCATATAGTTCCTGGCGCTGCCCGACGCAGCGGCTACTCGAACCGGCTTGCCCGGACCGTCTTCCGCAATGCCTACCCAGGCCAGCGGATAGACGGATTGGTGCGTGATGGCCTCGCAAATCGCCTGCAACAGGAGACTTTCAGTCGTATGAACCTGCCCCAGCGCCAGGGCCGCGAACGCATAGGCTGCCAGCGCCCAATTCTGAGTCGAGAGCTCGTGCTCTTTTGCCTCCAGTTCACTGATGTCGCGGAACTCGACAATCAGGACTGAACGGCTTCCCGACTTCAGCGATGCCGACGACCAAATTGCGACCGGAGCCAGACTTCCGTCTTTGCGCTGGATGTGAAAACCGGGGTGGGCCGATGCCTTCTCGGTTGCCTTCTTGAACTCAATCATCACGCGCTCGCGCTCGGCCTCCGGGTGCAGCAGGGTGGTATGCATCCCGATGAGTTCTTCGCGCGAATAGCCCATCAAAGACACGGCCGCCCGATTGACCTCCACCACGACAGCAGTGGCGACGTCGATCGCAAACTTGGCGTCCTGAGCATAGGTCCAACTCAGCTCGAACAGGCTCTTGGGGACTTTCGCATTGGGGAAGTCTGTCATCTCTGCTGTCTTTCAGCACGAAGCAACATGCTTGCCAGTCTTGAATGGAGAGGGGAAGCAAGAATGTATTTGTAAACTATTCCCGCAAAAGCAGCACTGTCAATCAATAGGCCTGTGGATCGCCGCGCCGGATCGATCACCCCACGCGGCTGCACTCCTGCACCGGAATCGCCACCTGCTCCACAATCTCCAACCCAAAACCTTCCAGGGCGGGAATGTGCATGGGCGTATTGGACAGCAGCCGGATGCGCTGAATGCCCAGGTCCGACAGAATCTGTCCGCCCAGGCCAATGGCGCGCAGAATGCGCCCGCTGCGGTCCTGCGAGCCTTCGCGCGCGCGCAGTTCCTGGTGCAGAATCAACCGTCCCACTTCCGTCTCCGGCGCGTTCGGCAAGGCCGCCGCTCCGCCCGGCTCAAAGGCGTCCGCCGGGGTGCGGTCAATCTCGAATCCGCGCGAGGTGTTGTGCAGATAAAGCACCACGCCGCAACCCTCCTCGGCAATCATGCGCATGGACTGGTCGAGAGTTTCGCGGCATCGGCAATCGGCGGCAAACACATCTCCGGCGGTGCAGCGGGTGTGGACGCGCACCAGTACGGCATGGGCACAGGGCGGCCGCATCTCCTGCATGCCGGCAGATACCTGGGCCAGGTCGGCCGGCAATCCGGTGGCCAGGGAGTCGCCCACCGCGGGACCGCAGTTGAATGCCGGGCAATCGGCGCATAAATCCCCGCGGACCAGGGCGATGTGGCTCTCGCCGCCGTTGACCTGGCTCTCATAGGCGATCATGCGGAACTCGCCGTAGCGCGTCTGGATGCGGCTCTCGCCGGCGCGGACGATGTACCGCTCATGGCGCAGCCGGTAGCGGATCAGCTCGGCCACGGTAAGAATCGTCAGCCCGTGTTCCTTGCAGAAGGGAATCAGATCCGGGATGCGGGCCATCTCGCCGTCGTCTTTCATGATTTCGCAGATGACGCCGGAGGGGTTGAGGCCGGCCAGTCGGGCCAGGTCCACGGAAGCCTCAGTCTGGCCGGCGCGCACCAGCACGCCGCCCTTGCGGGCACGCAGCGGAAAGATGTGGCCGGGCCGGGCCAGGTCGGCGGCCGTCGATTGGGGATCGATTGCCGTGCGGACGGTGTGCGCCCGGTCGAAGGCCGAAATGCCTGTGGTGACTCCCTCGCGCGCCTCAATGGTCTCAGTAAAGGCCGTGCCAAAGCGCGAGGAGTTTTGCTGGGACATGGGGAAGAGGCGCAGATGGTCGGCGCGCTCCTCGGTCAGGGTGAGGCAGATGAGGCCGCGGCCATAGCGGGCCATAAAGTTGATGGCCTCCGGGGTCACGAACTCGGCGGCCAGGGTCAGGTCGCCCTCGTTTTCACGGTCTTCGTCGTCGACAACAACGACCATGCGGCCGGCGCGAATTTCCTGCAGCGCGCCGGGTACATCAGTGAAAGGGGGCTCGAAAGTGCGGGGGGTATGGGTCATAGCGACCCTCTTATTCTCGCCCATGGCAGCTATAAACAGCAAAAGCGCCGCCCGAAGGCGGCGCTTTTGAGCAAGATAGCTGAAAGCGATCTACAGCGTGGATTCGATCTCAAAACCCCAGGCCTCGAGAAGAGCCTCAGGGATATACTTGGAATTCTTGTTCCGCCGCGCCCACTCGCGCAGACGGGTAGACCGGATGTATTGATCCGGGCTGAGCTTGAACTCCTTGACGATCTGCTCGAAGGAGGTCACTGTGGGCACAACCGGGCCAATGGGCTCTGGTTTGCCCCAATTTGGATTTCCACGACGCTTTGCCATCGATTTAGTGTCCTTAGAAGAGGGTGATTTACACGTACATCCTCGGAAGCGGGCTGGGGGCAACCTATCTGTCCAGAGGAAACTCTTAAAACCTATTTTACGGATATTTTCTTCAAAAATCAATAGAAAAATGCTGTACCAGCGGAGAAAGTTAACTTGCCTGATAAATGCAAGTATAGCAGCAAGTAATTTATTAATAAAGACTTATTCTACATATAGCGGCACTTCTGCTGACTCCGCGCTGGCCCGGCATTGGCTAAAATGGCAATGGGCAGGCATCCGGTGGGAGGATACTCTTATGACAACAAAGTGGCGAGTCCTTGCGGCCGGTCTGTTCCTTGTTGCCGGCGGCCTGGCGCAGGCACGCGCCGTCGAGCTCAAGGTGAGCCGGGAAGCGCTGACGCGGACCCTGAATCAGCAGCTCTTCAATGGCCCCGACGGACGGTATTACCTGAAGGGCAACGCGCACTCCGCCTGCTTCATCTTTGCCGAGGACCCGAAGCTGACCTTTGACGGGGACCGGATCGTGGTGCGCGTCAAGACCCACGCCCGCCTTGGCCGCGCGGTGGCCGGCGCCTGCCTGGGCATTCCGCTCACGCTGCCCGCCGAAGTATCTCTGGCGCCGGACGCGGAGGGAGAAACGATCGGCTTCCGCGATGCGCGGGTGGACAGGGTGAGCGAGCAGAGGGAGCTGAACTTTGTGCTTTCTCCCTTCCTCAGCCACCAGATTCCCTCCGCCATGAAGGTGAACGCCGCCGACCTGCTGCGCAAGGCCCTGGCGGGGTCGGCTACTTCAATCGGCTATAAGGTGAGCCTGGAGAAGCTCAAGATTCACTCCATGCAGATCCAGGGCGATGCGCTGGTTTTGGACGTGGACGGGGAATTGAGCGTGAAGTAGAGCCTCGCCCGGAGGCAAGGCTCTACTTCACGCTCGTTCGCTTACGCACACCAGGCGTTGAAGGCTCCGGCGCGCAGAGCCTCGGCCATGGCCGCGATATCCGGCGCAAGTACCCGGTCCTGTTCCAGGCGGGGAACCACGGCGCGCACCGCCTCGGCTGCGCGGGCAATTTCGCGGCCGGGCTTGAGCGGCCGGCGAAACTCCAGGCCTTGGGCCGCGCACATCAGTTCGATACCCACAACGCGCTCGGCATCTTCCACAATCTGGCGCAGCTTGAGCGCTCCGGTCATGCCCATGGAGACGTGATCCTCTTTGCCTCCGCTGGTGGGAATGCTGCCGGTGGAAGAGGGATGAGAGAGCACCTGGCACTCGTTGATGAGCGCCGCCGCTACGATCTGCGCCATCATGAAGCCGGAGGAGAGGCCTGCGTCCGGGGAGAGAAACGCCGGTAGGCCTTCGTTGATGTCGGGATTGAGCAGGCGGTCGATGCGGCGCTCCGTAATGCCGGCCAGGTCGGTCAGCGCGAGGGCTGCGTAGTCGAAGGCGTAGGCCAGTGGGGCTCCATGGAAATTCCCGCCAGATAACACGCTGTCCTTGTGCGATTTTGCGTCGGCACTGGGAAAGACCAGCGGATTATCCGTGGCCGAACCCGCTTCGACTTCCAGGACTCCGGCCACATGCTCCAGCACGCCGCGCACGGCTCCGTGCACCTGGGGCATGCAGCGCAGGCAATAGGCGTCCTGCACCCGCGAATCATGCTCGCGGTGGGCTTCGCGAATTTCGGAGTTGGCCAGCAGGTGCAGCAGGTGCGCGGCGGCGGCAATCTGGCCGGCATGGGGCCGGGCCTGGTGAATGCGGGGATCGAAGGCGGCGGGGGTGCCCATCAGGGCTTCAAGCGACATGGCTCCGGCCAGGTCGGCCAGCTGCACCACGCGGCGGGCGCGGGCCACGGTCAGTGCGCCTACAGCGGTCATGGCCTGGGTGCCGTTCAGCAGGGCCAGTCCCTCTTTGGCGGCCAACGTCATGGGCTGCAAGCCGGCCCGGCGCAGCGCTTCGCCGCCGGCCATGCGCTCGCCCTGGTAAAACGCCTCGCCTTCGCCAATGACCACCAGCGCCAGATGAGCCAGAGGCGCCAGGTCGCCGCTGGCGCCTACTGAGCCCTTCTCGGGAATCACCGGGCTGACCCCGGCGTTGACCATGGCCACCAGCAGCTCCACCAGCGCCGGACGGCAGCCGCTAAAGCCCTTGGCCAGCACGTTGGCGCGCAATAGCAGCATGGCGCGCGACTCGCCGACGGAGAGCGGCTGGCCTACTCCACCGGCGTGGCTGCGCACCAGGTTGGTTTGCAACTGGGCCAGGTTCTCCGGAGCAATGCGCACGTCCGCCAGTTTGCCAAAGCCGGTGTTGACGCCGTAGGCGGTTTGGCCGGCGGCCAGAATCTCCTCAATCAGGGCGCGGCTTGCGGCCATGCGGCTGAGAGCGGCGGGAGCGACGGCCAGCGGACAGCCGGCCAACGAAACAGCTTCAATCTCGGCCAGGGTGAGCGGCTGGCCGTCGAGCATCACAGATTCCATAGGCCGATGGTAGGCCTGCGGCCGGCGATGGTACAGGGCGATTGCCTGGCAACAGTTGGCATTTGCCGTGGAATCCACTATGATCTGCATCAAGAACCATGGAATCCACGACTTTACTCGACAGTTACGGACGAAAGCTGCTGGGCGAGCTGCAATTGAACGCGCGTCTCAGCGTGGCGGAACTGGGCCGGCGCATCGGCCTCTCGCCCACGGCCACCGCCGAGCGCATGAAGCAGATGGAAGAGGCCGGCATCCTGCACGGTTACACGGTGGAGATTGACCGCGAGGCGCTGGGGCTGGAGGTGATGGCGTTTATCCGCATGAGTTGCGGCGGGCAGCACTACCACTGCCTGGTGGAGTACGTGCAGACGCTGGAAGAGGTGCGCGAGTGCCACCATCTGACCGGGGGCGACGATTTCCTGCTCAAGGTGACCACGGCCAGCATGGCCGACCTGGAGGCGCTGATTGAGGCTTTGCTGGCGTACGGCAACCCGGTGACCAGCCTGGTGCTCTCGACGCCCGTCGAGCGCCGCCGATACGACGTGACCGGCAAACCGAGCACGATTGCCAAGAGGCCGGTGGGGCGGCGGCGGTTCTAAGGCGGCTCGCCTCAAAATAGGTTGCGCAGGGGGCCCGCATCCTTACTTGCGGACTGGCCCCAAAGGGGCTACCCCCCCACTGGTATTTTGGACGTAAAATCCTTTGGTTCATAGACTTACAGAGGGGGTAACGCTGTAAAATCGTCATTCTAATGAGGTTATTTGCAGAATCGTCATAAAAAAGGAGTTACGGGCGTTTTGGGCGCTTTTTGGAGTTTTGTGTACCGTAATACAGGATTTGGACGTTCTTGCATCGGGTTGAAAACTCCTTTGACGAAGTTCCTTTGGGGCTCGGACAGGGGCAATACCCGGGGCTAGAGCAATTTCATCATAGCTGTACCCAGTTGAGGGTCAACCTGAACCAGGCCTGTGCGTTGTCTGCAGAGATTTCCTGAAGGGCTTCTGTGATTGCTTGGTCGAGGGCTTGTTCAGTCCGAGCTT